>Ga0214478_100046_pt1 | contig 53080 bp, 38 predicted proteins | sample M1_20Mar14CPVII9_2_FD_178001 | JGI IMG/M metagenome (GOLD analysis project Ga0214478, IMG submission 178001) | Marine eukaryotic communities from Monterey Bay, California, United States - M1_20Mar14CPVII9sort6BwellD7 | ecosystem: Environmental > Aquatic > Marine > Unclassified | place: USA... | reverse complement strand
GAGGCATTGCACCATTGGAGGCGGAGCAGAAGGCACTTGGCAGGCGGCTGCAGGAGGTATAACGTCCCTTTCAGCAGGCCCTCGTCGGGCGGCTGCAGGAGGTAATACGTCCTTTTCAGCAGGCCTTAGGTGGGCGGCCGCAGAAGACACAACGTCTTGTGCAGCAGGCCCTTGGCATGCGGCTGCAGGGGATGTGAAGAAGACGGTCTTGTGCCTCCAATGGCACACACAGTCCGTGAGGCATTGCACCATTGGAGGCGGAGATGTACCCCAGCAGCGGTGGTAGATTTCACGGCTGCTGGAGATGTGAAGAAGAGGTTTCTCGGATTGCAGGTCTGAGCCTCAAAATTGTACCCGAGCAGCGGGGGTAGAAACCACGGCTGCTGGAGAAATAGATGATGTGAAGTAATTAGGAAGTTCTTGGGCCCCAAACCAATGGGCGTCGTTTGAGTGAGCCATATGTAACCTTGAGTCTATCTAGACCCGAAGGGATGGCTGATGGTACTAGATGTTCCGCCTTAAACTCATCATCTGACTTCTTGTATGCTTCATACTTGGCTTTTGATGGCTTGGATAAGGGAATTGACGGCCATTGCAACTTAGTTGCTGAAGATACTGAACTTGATGATGTGACGTTGGATGGTTCAATTAGAAAGGATGATGGTGGTTGCCGCTTCTTCAGTAATGCAGCAATCACAGCGGATACAAACTTGGGACTAGGATTCCAAACTTGGGGCGTAGAATCTTCTGGCAAGTAGGGCTTGAGTGATGCAAATAGTTCTTGCCATGATTCTTCAAAATCACGAGAGAGTGCATCAGCAACAGGGTTGGATGGTCCCGCAAGATAATCATGTCGTGGGACATATCGATGGTAGCGTTGATGGATACCAAACATCCGTAAAAGATGTGCAGGAACTTTCTCAGTTGTTGCACTACCCTTTCGCTGCCAGAACAGAGTGTTGAGGTTGTCTGTCTTGCTCAGAACGGTTCTTTCACGAATATCAAACGTTTGTGATAGTGCTTCTAGGTGTAGCAGACCTCCTGCGAGTTCCAGATCAGAATTGGATATTGTGCCATCAGGGTTGTCTGAGGTGACTAGACGATCAATAATATACTGGGGCCATTTGAGACGCCAAACTATTGGTTGGTTGTCAAATCCTTCACGAGCAATGAGATGTTCAGATGGGAACCAGACTCCTCCAGCACCATGACCCGAGGCATCGTGATGACCTTCTGCGGAGGAAAGTAGCGGGACAAGTTCTGCAATACGTGTTGGGCGCTTCTTAATATCGGCTAGCATCCAGCGGAAGTCATCTAAGGCATGATGAACACCCTTATTTAGATTAACTCGCCCCTTCAACTTTGAACTCATCGCATGTTGCATGTGACTGAAGAGGTGTCTAGCGCCAGGTAAAGCTAGAGACATGGAGCGGAGCTCTCCCAAAACCTTGTGCCACTTACGTACACTAGTACGCTTCTGAGTGACTGGAATGCTTGAAAGTATCTCGGCTAGGCGTTCAACTCGATGAGGTGGTAACTGGATAGTCATATTAACTGTGTCGATGATCCAACCCAAGATGACTTTGATTGTACTCCATGAGCAGTCTCCCTTCTTAAGCTTCTTGAGTGAAATAGGTTGACGACGGAATGGGCTATCTTCTGAATCTAATGGGCGGAAGACATCATCAATGGCACGCATCAAAATTCGTCGGACTCGGCGGCTGTTTGAATACTCCTGGGCTAGGCCAAGGAAGTCATCCACAAAGACATCAACATACGATAAAGGCCTTGACTTGTTTGGCAGAGATGGATCACGAGTTGGAGGGATGCTAACGGCAGATGGCCAAGCAAGTGCAACACTATTGACTAATGCATCTTTGTAACTGGATGATGAACTATCAGATATAGCAGTGAGTAATGGACTCTCTGGGATGACTTGCTCTGCTTGCTCATCAAGAGGATGTGGCTGGGCTGGTGTTGGGTCAAGTAGGCGTTGATTTGTTAGGTCGGCGATTGTTTCAGTTGCAGTTGAGAAAATGGGTGGACTGTTACGCCATCCCATCGGGAGAACTAATGGGAAGGCAACAAGGGGCTCCTCCCCAGGTTCAGTTGGAAAGACCACGCCAAGCTTGGGTATGTCGCCAATATTCAAACCAATTCGATAGAAGCCATCAGATAGGTCCACCTTCATGAGATTGACAGGCCCAAACTCGGGGTTAGCAAGCAGTATTTCACGGAGGATACGATCAAGTGCCAATCCAAACTGCATTGACTCGACGGCGGCAAGCGGGAGAGTTTCTTCGTTAATTCCCCAATAGGAATAATCAACTATCCAGCGTGGACGACGTTCTCTCTGTTCAACTACTCCTGGAGGTGAGTATCGAAGACCAGGCCAGTCTTGGACGGCACTGGCAGGCAGCACAAGCCACTGCCCCTTCTGAATCATATCAACAAACTCTTCGTATAAGAAATTCATATGCCCCATGCAACTCTTGTGGGCTCCCCGAGCGAGTGCCATACTAACTTTCTCACTAGACCATGGTTCAGTAGAGAATCTAACAGGTGCACCCCGATGCTTGAGATCCTTGAGTAGGCGTTGGGCAGGATGATTGACCTTATCTAATGTGGATAAGTCCCCTCCGTCACGCTTCAACTTTACTACTTCTTCCAAACCCCATGTATTTAACAGCTGCAAATCCTTATTAATTAAGGATTGCAGCTTCTCTTTGGGTGTTTGGGGTTGAGTGGTAGTAGCAGGTGATGAGGCTCGTTGCGGGAGGATATCATCTAACTCTTTTACTAATCTTGATTCTTCTCGAAACTTATTAATATCTGACGAAGAGTAATACTGATGTGGGATATCTTCTCTGGGAGTACGAGGACGTGTGTGAACGGCGGTAACTAATTTCGAATTGGAAGGGAAGTGAACTCGCTTGATGATACTTGGAGTTTGTATATTGTTATTTAATTTACTACTATCCTTAACAATCTGTAGTCGGGGAACGAATGCCTTGGCTACCGCGGATAAAGTTTTCTTGATCTGTTTACTGGCATTTCTAATTGTGGAAGTTTTGTTCAGATGTGCTGGAATAAATGGTTCTGCCGATGGTGATAGTACATCCTTGGGCGGTGTACTTGCTTTAACATCGGAACCATACTCGAAGATAGGTGCCGTAGGTGACAAAGATGATTGTTGTGCACTTGTTGTAGAATTTGTGCATGATGATATTGGAAGTGAAAATCGTAATTGCAATTTGTTATCAGCGGTGGCACTCACTAATCCTCCACGGTTAGCGATGTCACAGAATTGATTGCATTGAATAATATGCTTGGATGATACTCCTTCCGGGTCGGGTCCTTGTGTTGGATTCCATTCTCCAGTGGTTGATGATCCAATATTATTCCACGATAGATGTGGCCATGTCAATACTAAACTATCTCCATCTAATTTAACCGAAATACTATAACTATTTTGACGTTGTTTCGATGATGATATAACGCGGTAACGATTACCACCCAATGGAATTAATGTTGCTGCAATTAATTTCTCCATATCGTGGCGTTGATGTTTATTTGGTATGTTGATACATAGTGGTTTATTTGCAATTCGTGTATGAATGGCTAGAGTTGTTGCAATGGAATTTGATATCTCTCCCGTGGTCAGACTTTTACAGGCGGACCTATCAATATCATTATTTAATGTTACAGTAGCGCAATTGTTGGGTATAGAGGGGCTAGTGTAACATATGCACATGATTATTGTTGTGAGGATGGTGATTGCAATAGAGGTTGTAAAGATCATCCTAGTGTGGCGTAGGCTCGTAATAGGCAATGTGATATCTACACATCACAGTGCTGATGTAGTGCTGAGCTATTGTTATTGAATTTGCTCTCTATTAGGAGCTATTCCTATTCCTACGACCGCATAAAATGATACATAATTAAAATCAAAAATGAGTTGGAAGGTATCCTTCATGAAAGGTCGTATCAAGGCGATTCAAGTCTCGCTGCGTCCAGTGCAACACCAGTCGACATCCTAAAATCTGCTTTGATTTCGTTGTATCGCGTAATCCAGTCCAGCACCTCTATCCATCAAAATTCAGCTGCCGCTTAAATATCTTTGCCGTCGGCACTTTGTAGTAGGAGTAGCAAACAGCTGCCATCAACCAATATTGATTGGTTATACTGTGTATCTTCACAGTACCAGAGCGAGGGCTTCCTACTACAACATATTTGATTGGAACAACATATCATACAATATAAATTTGCATTGCGTACATAAACATATCCGTCCGTCATTGCAGGGAACAATAAGAAAGAACTATATTGACCAGAACAATGCTCGTCCACAAGTTATTCATCCTAGCTGCCCCTTTTGCTTCGGCCTTTACTCCATCTATACAACTAAACAATAATGGCATCAACACTGCACTATCATGGAATAACAACAAGGTATCAATCCAACAACAACCAACATTTACAACCACAAAAACACAACTCGGTGTATCATTTAGTAGTCCACGAAGTAGTACTGAAATTCCATCTGCTGAGATATGTCCCCAGAGTGTAACCTCGCCTAATGGTTCGCCTAATCCTTGGGAGGTGCATAAGTTTGGTGGTGCTTCCCGTAAGTTTCAAATAGTGTGCATATCTTATGTATTTTTGTACTGAATTTTGTTTGTACTAACAATACAACCATCTAAATATAACATACAGTCGCTGATGCTGGATTATACCGCACAGTAGGAGATTTGTTAATCACTGAAAGTTCTGGGCGTGAAGTAGACGGTAAACACACTGGCTCAATCCCAACCATGGCAATTGTTTCAGCTCGTGGTGGAATGACAGACTTATTAGTTGCTGTAGTAGATTCGGCATTACAAGATATTAACCAAGCCGAAGTGGAATTAGATCGTGCATTAGAAGGACAATTATCAATATTAAATGAATTGGCACCATCAGAAATTACTGCACCCATTGAAGAACGTATGCGTAAGGATGCCAAGGATATACTAAGTGTCGTGCAGAGTTTACGTATGATTCGATCAGTACCACCCAGTGTTATGGAGGTGGTTACTGGATTTGGCGAGATATGGAGTGCTCAGACATTGTATGCATACTTGAAAAATAAGGGTGTTAAGACTGCATGGTTGGATGCACGAGATGTACTTATTGTAAAGTCAAATTCGAATGCAGGATTGGGAGATAAAGGGTCTGCTTCATCAACTGGGGGTGTTGTACCTCTTTGGGTTGATACTGCAACGAAGATGGAGGAATGGTGGAATACCGAAGGGAAAAAGGAGGGTGTTAATGAAATGAAAGATGATGGATCACTCCCTGAGGGAGATGATGATTCAGCTCCCATTGTAATCGCGACAGGATTTGTTGCCACCTCATCAGAGGGAGTTCCTACAACTCTTAAGCGTTCTGGATCAGATTATTCTGCAACCATCTTTGCTAAGCTTGTTGGCTCGGCCCGTGTTACCATGTGGAAGAATACTGATGGTGTATACACTGCTGATCCACGTCGTGTTCCTGAGGCATTTAGTATTAGCTCATTGAAGTATGATGAAGCGATGGAATTGGCGTATTTTGGTGCACAAGTGTTACATCCCTCTGCAATGGTACCATGTATAGATTCCAATATACCTGTTTATGTTCGTAACATCTTCAATCCTGCATTTGAGGGAACTGTAATCCAAGGACGTTGTGCAAGTTTGTCGGAGGCTAATCAAGAAGGGAAAGTAACGAATTGGAGATCCAATAAAGGTGTCGTGCCTATCAAGGGTATTACCAGTGTAGATGCCGTTTCATTACTAACTCTTGAGGGTGCTAGTGTTATTGGAGGCGCCGAGGTAGCTGAGCGATTTATGGGTGCAATGGCAGATGCTAATATTGATGTACTCATTATTACGCAGGCATCGTCAGAGTCAAGTATTACAGTGGTTGTACCAGAAAGTCAAGGCAAGGCGGCATTAGAGGCATTAAGATCAACCTTTGAGCTCGAACTGTCTCGATCGAATGTGAACTCGATTTCATTGACTGATTCTCCCATGGCCATCGTTGCTATCATCGGTGAGGGTATGGCAATGCAGTCCGGAGTATCAGCAAGCTTTATGAGCAGTCTCGCCAAGGCCAATGTGAATATTAGAGTTATTGCACAGGGTTCGTCGGAAAGACAAGTTGCTGTGGTCGTTGAAGCAAATGATGCATCACGGGCCTTAAGAGCAGCTCACATGGCCTTCACTTTGTCTCAGACAATGGTATCAGTGGCCATATTGGGGGGCACTGGCAAGTTGGGTTCTGCCTTGATTCGACAAATTCACAGTCAGAAGGAGAATCTCACCAGAAATCTCAACTTTGGTGTCTGTGTAAATACTATTGCATCATCAAACAAGATGTTTATGGCGTCATGTTTGGTAGACTTTGATGACGTCGATGGATTACTTGATAGTGATGACGCACAAGATTTGGATATGGATGCATTACAAGCCTCTCTCGAAGCCGATGTTAATCCGCATAGGATTGTTATTGATTGTACTAACGATGATAAGGTGGCTGATCAATATGAAAAATGGATGGACGCCGGTGTGAATGTGATTAGTCCAGGTCGACAAGCAGCCGCTGGCCCAATGGAGCGTTACCAAGCCATTCAGAGAGCACATCGTGTTAACAGCGTTGAGTGGCAATATGAGAGTACCGTTGGATCAGCCTTGCCCATTGTCTCAACTTTGAGAGATTTGGTACAGACTGGAGATGAAGTACAATCTATAAGAGGTTGTTTGAGTGGAACCATGGCATATGTTTTCCGCAATATGGGTGAGAACGATATGTCATTTTCAGACGCAGTTCAACAAGCAATTGGTCAAGACTTTACCGAAAATGATATGCGAGAGGATCTAAGTGGACTTGATGCAGCACGCAAGATTGTTATTCTTGCACGTGAGTTGGGCATGAATGTATCAATGGAGGATGTCGAAGTTGAGTCCATACTTCCTGATGAAATCTTAAACAAGGAATATGGTGTCGACGGTGATGATCTGAATGCAGCCATCCTCGAGGATATCAAGTCCCTTGATGATCCACTAATGAAACGGTATGAAGAGGCATCTGCCGAAGGCAAGAAGCTTAGGTATAAGTTTGTCATTGATGTTGTGAATAACAAATGCAAATGCAGTCTGGAAGCCGTGGATAATCTTGATCCACTATTTCGTCTTCGTGAGAATGAGAATCTGGTTGCCTTTGAAACAAGCAGGTATACTACAAGTCCACTAATTGTCAAGGGAGCAGCAGCTGGTCCTGATTTAGCTGCCTCAGGAATGTTTGCAGATTTATTGAGATTGGGAAGAGCATTTGTCGGTAGTCAATCGTAGACGGTTGGATGAAGTGATGGTAGAGACTAGTAGTTAGTTTGTAATGTAAATAACTTAACATATGTGATAAGTGATGTTTACAATAGTGTATTTTAATACTATGGTGGAAAGAAGGAGACCGATAACAAACTGGGTGAGAGCAACCTCCTGTGTTGTGTTAGATTTCATTCTTCTAAAGTAAAGCCTATGTACATAAACGCAGTAAAGAAAAAAAGTAGCGTCCGCGGTATCCTATTTTGGAGAATTTATACAGTGGCCCTCACTCAAAATATTGTCGAATGATCGGCCATTGCAATAAATTGAAGAGGAATATTGGCCTAAAATTGCACAAGGCTTCTCTACTACATATTTGTAGTTCATAGTATGAGCGGCGTAGTGTATGTATGCTTTTGAAAAATGGCCATTTTTATCAAGCACTTCTACTTTGTGAATCAGTTTATGCTAAATAACTTTTTAACCATTGACAATCATAACAAGATAGTACCAGATTCGGAATCAGCGTGCAAAACTGCATCGGATAAGATGCCTCCGGTTGTATACTTCGATGATTGGAAGACCTTCATATTTTACTAGCTTTGTTAGTGATAGTGCGGTGAAAGCCATAATTTTAGCGATTTTATCGTAGGCATACTGTAGGCGGCTCATTGATTCTCGCTTGGTCATCACTTGACGCGGTACAGAAGTGACACACAAGTCTCTTGTTGTTCAGCCGACTCTACACTCTCCTCGCTACGAGCCTTTCACTCAGACTTCCTACGAACTTTCAGCGTGAGCGTTGTATGCTTAGGCACATATCATACTAGCCTGTTCGATACAGTTTGGCACATTCAGCTAGTCAACATGAATCTTGTGCCACGTTCATACCGAACACTCGAAAGGTGTACTGCACTTGAGCTGCTTCAGCCACAGGCCACAGACACTGATGCCTCATCGATGATACTCTAGACCCTCAGAAGACTTGTGAATCAAAGTCCGGCGGTAGACGAACATAAGATATCAAGTGAATGGTCTTACAATTCGCTATCATCCGTAGTCTAACGTCGTTAGAGACAGATTACAATATATGCAGTACAAACTACAATCAACTAGACAACGTCTATTATTCTTCTTATTATTCTAAACTATAAGCTCTCTTCAAAATTCAGTAAACAGGTAAAATCAGGTACACATGTCCGTTGAATAGGATGCGTATCTCGGTATCCGCTGCATGGGATTCTGTCACTCCCCTACCATCCGTATTTCAACCACTGCCATCATCATTAATATTGATGGACCTGTTATCATCATTGCTTCCATAGTAGGCCTGTACAGTATCGGCCGACTCGATCCTTAACTCATCATCTTGTGTCAAGGTGATTTGCCTGAGCTCGTTCACGTCTTGCTCAGTTGGGATTGCTACGTCTAGGTGTGTAAGCCCATCTGTAAACTGTAGCGGAATGGTCTCCCCTCCAAGAGTTTCAATTACTGCTGACTCTCCAAGCCTTGGTGGTCGTCCTTGGATAATGCTGCCGTTGGATTCCATCTGGGCGACAGAGTGTGTGGCACTTGGGGACTCAGGATGGTGAGCATATCCATTGAAGATTAGGATCGCGTTCTCCCCACTATCCAGTGATACTAAGCTCCTAAAGCTACCCAGTCTTGCATTCACTGTAGATCCTCCTATTCCTGTCACGTTGACGTACTGTGCAGGTTCACTATACCCTATGAACGACAAGCCTGGTCCACTTACTCCCACGTTACATCCACTATCGACAAGACTCTCTCTCGGTACACGATGGTCCTCACGATTATTTCTTTCTGCAATGGCTTCGACAATAGTCAATCTATCCTCCGCATTGAGATTCATCCACGCTCCCCTATTCTCTTCACGATTTTCGCTCCCCAGCTCTGTTACACCGTTGGGCTGTCCATCAGCAACAAACCTAAATCTAATAGCAGGGCTTTCTTGTGCTGCATAGTCAAGTTGCAAGCCACGATCATCTGCATCAGAGCCTCCTTCAACACTATCACCTACAGTATTTTGTTTCTTCGAGTACCATCCAAACGGGGCGTCAGTGTATTCGCTGACATCAATAGCTTTCTCATTTTCATTCTCCCCATTGTCCTCAAGGGATGCTCGTACACCTTCGTCAAGTGCTAATTCATCATCCATTACAATACTGTAGCTGCTGTGGATACTGACCTCGTCACTCCCCTCGACGCTCCCCACATCATCAAAGACATAAGCACTGCCCCCATCATCATCAACATCATTTAGCTCTTTGTACGTATTCCTCGGATAAGGCCGTACGACATCTGCTTCTTCGTTTTCTGTAGTAATTACTAACATATTTGTGGATAAGTTACCTCTCATGCGTTGGAATGGGCGTGACATTTTGTCGAAGAGCGGCTTGCTGGAGGTTTTCTGCGGTTCACGAAAGGTATTATCCTTAACACTCTCCCCATATTTCCATGATAAATCTTGCTCGGTCGTTGAGAAAGGTTTTGTGGGAATATCGTTAGATACCGACAGTGTGCGCATTATATCACCTGGATGATGTTTACGTGCAGATTCTTCCAGCTGTGAAGACTTGATTGGATAATGTACAGCGTTCATAATAGAATAAGCACGTTCACTTTCTACGTCGGGGACATTCTGTTTGGCTTGACTGATACGTAGGTTATTCATACGTAAATTAGACGGGGTTAGGAAGTTGGATGTATTCTCAGGATTGTTGCCAAGGGCCTCAAAGGAGTTGGTGTCATTCCGGAAGGAGACGTTGTGATTGTTTGAGGAACGCTGTGAGGCTTGTCCATACGAATTGGTATGATTTCCTGGCGATGGATGCGCAGACGTGTCTTCTGAAACACCATTCATGACCATGGCAACAATCAATGCTCTATCTTCCTTGGGGATGAGGTTCCATACACGCTTGCCTTCCCTTGACAATTTCTTGTATTCCTCTTGTGGAAGGAACGTGGCCGGATCAAACTTTCGGTTATAGTTAGTCTTTCCACGGCCCTTCTGGTATGTCTGCGTGACAAACGCGTTAAGCAGGTTAGACCTCACATCATCGTCATCTTGGCATGAGTCTTCATTATCTGGAACAACGACATCCTCATCAACACTTGATGGGCTAACTCCAAAGACAGATTCAGCAACATTGGCCTGCAAGTTAGACCTGGGGGCTGAGCCGCGCAATCGTTCGCTTGACTTTTCCGCCATCTTGTTGAACAAAGAATCGATATTCAGCGCCTTGGACCTGTATCGGTTGATCTTCTCGTCGGGGGATGTAACCTTGGATACAGCCATAACATCTTCGATCATAGTAAAGCCGTCAATATGGGACACATGATCCTTCAACTTCTCATATTTACTAGCACTATCAATCATCTCGTCCACACCAACAATTGTATTATGTTCATCAACTAGCGCCTCAAACTGAAGGATACACTTTGACACTTGACCCTGGTGATTAGCTGGTACCTTCCTGTTAAGTAGCGCACGGATTTCTTGTGCACGAAGTCTCCCCGCCTCATCCGTAGAATAGTACTCTACTATCTTCTTCATAGCCAGTTGCCCATCGTGGTTCTTGATCTTTCGTAGGATGTTCTTGATAGGACCAGTCTTGCCTTGACGTACGAGCATGGCAAATATATGTGCCTTGTTATCTTCGTGTTCCTCCACTTCTCCTGGGTCTGGTACATAGTCAGGATTTAGTACGTTGTGAGTTCGCTCGGCAACTGCCGTTGCATCTAAATCTTGATACCACTCAACAAATCTCTTGCATTCGGTGATGTCAGTATAGTTGGCAATATTCTTCTTCATAGTAGCTGACTTCTTCTTCTTCGTACTTGATGATGTACTACCTGATGTTGGTGTTGGGGATGACGTGCCGCTCATGTTCTTCCACTGGAAGTAACTCTCCTTCTGTTGGTCGATATCTTCTTCGTCCCATGAATCAGGATCATCAATATCAAACCTGTCACAGATGTAGTCCAAGAAATCCTCGCGTGTGAATTTCATGATATCCATCTTCCTGTCATCATATCCCTGTGCCTTAGGGCCAATCAGATTCTGGTTATGATTAAAGAATGGGTAGATTGCATACAACTCGGAAAGTACCTCCTCGTCTGCCTTCTCGTCAAAGTTCGTTAGGGTGCCATCTTCATCTGGGAATTTAACTTCATGTAATTTCTTTTTGTTCTTCAGCATAAACCACTTTAGTTTACGTCTGCATTGTGCATTACCTGCAAGATGCGTAATAAACCTTCCGAGCTTGGTATTCGGTTCGGTGGCAAGAATCACCTCGGTGATATGCTTTGCCTGTGTACGGGATTCAGAATCTCGTGCCATGGTAATCTGAGATAAGGATAGGGTTATATATACGACTCCCTCAGTTATCAGATAGTAGACCGCAAGTTACTATAACTTTTCTGCTTGCGATGTATGGTATAACATTAATTAATTGAATAAACCTGCTCCTCCCATAGAGCGGGACTGTTAATCTATCAAGTGAATGGTCTTACAATTCGCTATCATCCGTAGTCTAACGTCGTTAGAGACAGATTACAATATATGCAGTACAAACTACAATCAACTAGACAACGTCTATTATTCTTCTTATTATTCTAAACTATAAGCTCTCTTCAAAATTCAGTAAACAGGTAAAATCAGGTACACATGTCCGTTGAATAGGATGCGTATCTCGGTATCCGCTGCATGGGATTCTGTCATAAGATATGCACAGATAGAGAAGAGAACTCGAAGGAAAGTATGTGTTGAGTATGACAGTAATAACGGCATATCCAGTTTATAAAATAACATAAAACAGCAGTAACAAAGGCCTATCCTTCATCACAACCCAGTATCATTTCATCTATATCAGGGGGGAATATCCCAGTACCTCCACCTATCGCATGCAATTCCATATGCATGTGAGTTTTGTCCATTGACACGATCCACTAATCAGACACAGACATATCCACAGTAGTAAAGGCAGGCATGCGCCACATCCTATACCAAACATATCTTCTCCAATCTGGGTGCACATACGCGAAAATTCGTCGTTAAGTTGTTTTGACGCAACAAGTTTATGAATCACAAATTCAACATACCAAACCAATCCCCGGAATTGGGTACATAGCGGGCAGGTATTTACCACATCCACACTAGCTTCCAGATAACAGAATGGCATAATACATCAAATCCCCGAACCGGCCGGATGTTTAACATGGCTCAATTCTTCAGCAGTATAATAAAACACCCCCCCTCATATAACCCTAACCCACTAATAATCAATTGCAATTGATACGTGCCCCACTTCCTCAACTACCCTGACCAGGTAGCCTCTCCAACATTTAATGGCATGAAGAAACCCGTGGGAGATGCGCATGAGTGGGGATATCCACTAGCTCCAACTTCAAGTTGCTGCATTGGTTAGCTACGTAAGAGTGTGGACGGGGTGTGCCCGCAAATATCCCCAACAATGTGACTGATAAGAGTAGCCACACACATTCACATGCCACGACGCCGTCAACTTCTCTATCCCTCTCTCAACTCTCTTCTCCTGTAGTGGTCTGCCAACTTGACTTGGCGTTCGAATAGGTAGTTTTGTACTGCAGACGCTACTTTGTTTTTTTTAGCGATATTTACGTTTATTGGTATCGATCATTCTCAAGGATACCCTTGAAGGATACCACTGAATCGCCGCCGGCCGCGGGCAGGTCGTTGTTTGCTCATTGGATGGGTATCTAGTAGCATACCTAGGGCTAGTTTACTGGCGGCTGGCGTTCATAGTAGTCGGAAGATCTTTGCAATACACAGGCATATTGTTAGTAATACGCGATTTATCGCTTTGCCTATTTAGGCGGTATGAAACGATTTATTTGCAAAGCTTAAGAGACCAAAAGGGTTATCGTGCACCAAAAAGAATTCAGGTTTTGTAGAGGGCGTGTACACACTACAATGGAAAGTTCAGCGAAGGATGATACCCCTGTATCTAAATCATACTCACGGAAACGATCTGTATCGGGTACATTATTCAGTAAGTCTATTTTGAAGTATTGTGTTTGTCCTGTGTTTATAATAAAGTGTATTTTATACATAAAAGTTATGTATGCACACCTCACCTATCTCATATCTCTGCACAACAATAGACTCGGTTAAAAGTCATCTCAGGGTATTAACAAACTCACACAAAGCTGGTAGTCAACCAAATAATGATAACAATTATGAACCATCTCTCGGTGCGATACATGAAAGTACAAACAGCTTACATAGCAGTGCAACTCCAATAATAAAACCTGGTCATAATTACAATACTGATGAAGATGCTTCAATATTACCCTCTGATAAAATAATGCAACAACATGCGAATCAAGAACATATTGAAGCACAACAACAAAGTGTGCCACCTGGATTTGTACCAATATCATCAGTTTCCAAGAAACCAACATTTACTACACAGCAATCAATATCAGCATCAGTCAAACAACGACGTAAATTTTACATGTCGGGTGGTAGTCCACGTGCATCGGGTGCCGTGCCATTAACAAGTACATGGTCATGGTCAGAGAACTTCTTTTCCCAAGATGATGAAAGTGTCTCAGTATCATATGCGAGTGGTAGTAAACATTCCTCAATACATAATAAGTCTAGCTTTCCAAGTATTGGAGTTGGTTCTAGTACTAGCAACACAAACAAATTTGATCCAATCATTGAAGTTACACCACCAGATGATACAGATGAAACATGCAATGATACAGTTATAGAAAAAGTACGGCAACGTTCGAAGAAAGCATCACGTGCATCCAATGTTGCAGCATTTGTTACCTTCCTTAAGGCATTATTTGGCATTGGTATGCTTTCCAACCCTGCCGTATTAGGTGAAGTTGGTTTAGTACTTGGTACATTTTGTCATTTATTCATTGTTGTTGGATGTGCATTCTCTTGTTACTTATTATTGGCGGCAAGACAATTGGCAAAGTTGGAGATACAGACAAAGCAAAAGAGAGATGATGAAAGGAGAGAAACATATGAAATGTGGAGATTGGAAAATGAACAAAGAGCTGCAGCTGCGGCTGCTGCGATAATATCCAGTGATCAGCAACAACAACAACAAGAAATATCATCTCCAGAGCAGCAGCCAACTGATATAGCAGTTGTTCAAGGAGTTAACACCGCTGAGAGTAATTTGACTGCGGGCTCGTGGTCAATTGCTCCCGTAGCACTTACATCAATACCATTTGAGAGAGTAAAGACATCAAAAATAGCACCCAAAGAGGGCTGGGGACGATGTGAGGACGCAATACATACAGTCTCGGGTAAGGATTGTAATTACAGTGTAGCTGCCTCGCCAAATAGATTTGCTGCTACACCCTCTTGTGGTAATGTACAAATGATTAGACAACCATCAACGAAAAGATCGAAGAGGAAGATAACAGATGAATATCAGAGATTTACAGACAATATACATACTAATTACATGCCCCCACCGCCAATGCCAACGACACAATCACGAGCACCTACAAACAAATTGATAACATATGGAGATGTTGCCAAATACCTCGCGGGTAAACGAGCATCATTCTTCATTATATTTACAATCGTTGTCGTTCATCTTATGTTTGCTTCGGGTATGATCCACCTTGCTGTTGAGAATCTGTGTTATGTTGTTGGGTGGGAAAGATTGGGATGGTCATATGTAACATATGAGTACGACGACGATGATAATGTTCGCCATCGTCGTCTTCCGGGTAGTGAAGATGAAGATCGTGCTAGTCGAAGCAGTGATGAGGAGGAATATTATTTAGAATGGAAGGGACCTGACTTTGTAGGTCGACTTGCCATGGCCTCGCTACTGTTTCCAATCATACAAGGATTACTTCAAATCCCAACCTTGACAGAACTTGCAACAATATCATCTGTTGGTCTATTAACGTATGCAGTTGGATGTATAGGGTCCATGATGTATACAGCTTTTATATTGACTGAAGGACATCCCTTCTCAGATCGTCCAGATAATATGTGGAAAGCTAAATGGAGTGGCATACCGACTTATGTAGCCACGACGATTTATTGCATTGAGGGGATCAACTTGGCATTACCAACTGTAAGCAGTATCGAGGGCAATCAAAGATGGGGTGGAGGAGGGTTATCACGGTCTCAAAATGGCAGTGGTGTATCTAAAGAGACACAAGACTCCTCCGTCTTCATTGTTGTTGGGGCTGTCTTTCTATATGGTATAGTAACATTAGTGATTTCATGGGCTGGACTTGCTGGTGGTTTGGGTGGTGGAACTGGAACTATGCATGGAAAGGATGGATGTTGGGATGTCACTTATTGTTTGAACTCATCGTCTGTGCGATTCATTTACATGCTCTCGCTGGGTATAGCATTAGTGTTTACAGTTCCTGTTATTCTTTACCCAAGTACAGAAATGTTGGAAGTTTGGTTAGACGAGCGCAAGGATGAAAGAGAAAAGGCAGAGGCTGTCGCCACTATGAGGAGTTCACGGCTGCCACCGCCGGGTAGACGAAGTGAGGCAATTAAGCTTCGAGAAAAGTCTATACTGCCCGAAGATGATGACACAGTCGATACTATGACTGAACTTCAAAGCCCATCTGCACTGGGTATCAATACACAACAAGATATTGAATTGAGAGACATGAGTTGTTCTCCTGGTGATGTTGGTGGTTATACCGCCCCATCTTGTGCTCCAGAGCCATCTCCTCTGTCTAACCAAGATGATACTGCTCAGACTAATACTACAGCAAAGCCCGAGAACTCTAAAAAGGCAAAGGCCAAGAGAAAGTTGAAGTATTGGAAGCTACGAATGTTCCTCGCTGCAACTATATGTATAATTGGAACATTAGAAGGATCATTTCCATCGATACTCAAAGCCGCTGAGGTCATACGAGGTATCGGCCTTTCCATCGCAGGCCTTATCTTTCCTCCACTTTTGTACATGTCCGCAGTGGGTGGTAACTTTTCAGTACCAATGGCAACAGCAATGGCTTTGCTGATAGGGTTAGGAATGTTCAATATTGTATTGGTATTGATGAGTGCCTTTGGATCCAAGGACTACATCAGGGAAGAAGGGCGTAATCAGTTTTACGATCTGTAGTAGTACAAGATAACATTTGTATATAACATGTACTAAATGTTTATATGTGTACAACTGTTTACTTTGTATCCAGGCTTCTTGAGCTTGCCGTTATTATTATTGTTTGGACATTCTAACTCACTTTTAGTAATCGGGAGTCTTTTGTAAATAAATGGGTTAAGGAAAATACATGGTTAAATAGTTCTAATAGTTTTGTTATTGTTGATAGTTGGTGTTTAGCATATCTCTGTATTGTACTTAGTAGGTAATATCACTGTAGATAGTAGTGTAAGATGAACAATGGTAGAAAGAAAAGATCCTTTGGTGCCACTTTCCGATCGTTGAATGATTTAGATCAATATGATTCACCTTCTGAGAACGATGGTGGTGCTTCTGCCAACAATAACATAAAAATACAACACATACAAGGTCTACCAGATGACAAGGCAGCACAGAATATACTCAGACGAATACATTCTGAATTTCATAAAATTATTGAACGTCGGGGATGGACGGTAACAAGTATTACAGAAATGTGTAAGTATTAGTTTGTAAGATTCTATCTGAATAGCATGTGAACCATTATTATTTCTCACAATATTATATACTGGTTCCATTTATTTCAATTTTATATATTTGTCGACTATGGTAGGCTGTTGGTAAGTTCAGTTGACTCTAGGATGGGTTATTTTTACTATATACTTACATCTTATGCTCTTTATAATTCACATTCTTGTAATTATTGTACATAGTGGCGATGGAATTGATTGTTTGAAGAAAAGAAAGTCAAAGGTTATGCCTAATAATGTATTGGGATATAATAGAACATCTACTTCATATCGGGGAAAGATTCATGACATACATTTACGCCTAAGACGCCCAGGAACTCATGAATTAATAGACTATGAGAGTATAGCTGCAACCATGTGTCATGAGCTTGCACATTGTGTTCGTGGTCCACATGATGCTCACTTTTACAAGGTAATATATTATTTTCTTGTAATCTTGCTAAGCATAGTTATCACAATCTAATACTTACAAACTTCTATCCAACACAAGGCCATGGAAGAGATAGAGGAGCAGTATGCTGTATTCTTGGCAAAAGGAGTAGTTGTAGATAAAGACGGCTTCCCTCTTGGTAGCTCTGAAGCTCATGTACTGGGTAACGGTGGCAGTGGTAACAATAGAAATAATAGAGGTAATGCTTTGGATGCTGCAGAATCACGACGAAAGAAGGGACAACATGGTCTAACATCGGGTTATCGTCTCGGGGGTAGTAAAGTGAAATCACAACGAAAAGATCCTCGTGAGGCTGCTAGAGTAGCCGCAGAGCGAAGACTATTGGATGCACAGTATTGTCTACCGTGCAGTGAAGTTATAGAGATACTTGGTGACAGTTCTGATGAAGAAGAGATTGATGATGATGACGATGTTGAAATAGAGATTGTGGGTACAACGAAAGGAGCAGAAAAGAGCCGCCGACAAAAAGAAGACTCATATTCCAACATGAAACCAGCTGCCAAGAAATCAGATGATGACTGTATTGATCTGACATTAGATGACTCGTTTGATCTAACACCTGTCAAGAAGAAACCCTCAAAGAAGTCTAAACGAGCAATCAAAACTGGTGACGATCTAACCTGGGCTTGTCCGAGATGTACTTTATCAAATAGCACACAGAATTTGGCTTGTGGCGCATGTGGAAATGAAAGACCGTCTAATAAGACTATACTTGAACATGTGCAAGAGTTTAAAAGGGAAGATGACATTGCAAATATCAAAGAAAAAGAGGTCAAGTCATCGTTAGAGACCTTTGGGGGCTTCAACATCTATGGAAGTAAACGGAATGCGACAGGAAAGATGGACCATTTGACCTAGCTAGGATGGAAAGGAGTGATTACGTAGCTCCGATGTTTATAACATTACACTTGGCTTTACATTTCAAATCATCCCCTCTAGCTTCCCTAACATATATTAACTTCTCACTTTTACATATATACACATTCCCCAATCGAACCCTCCTAAGCAGCTGAAGCTCTACCACTGTTCTTCCTCTTCAATGGTGGAAGTCTCGAGGGCATGTCGGATGTGGTGGGCTTCGGAGCTTCTGTTGTGCCTTGAGTATCAAGTTGTTGACGTCGTTGTAACATGGACGGCCCTACTCCCTCTCGGAGATCTCTTGCTGCCATCATCATAATCTCTTGGTGGGTCTTAGAGGAGTTCATAATCTTTGAAATCATCCCTCTAGTCAATCCAGAATGACTACTTCCAAGTGATGGCGACATAGCTGGAAAAGGCATAGATGATGCACCACTTCGACTTGACATCATTCTCCTTCTCTGAAGCATGGCAAGATAATCACTGTTACTCATATTATTCATGAACTCAGTGTTACTTCTTGGACTGACGTCGGAGAAAGGGAAGGAAGACTGAGATGATCTCCCCCTACCAATAGACATTTCATTCATTAACTGCATCCCAATACCCCTCAGTTGCTGCTGCTGTTGTTGAGCAGCAACACGTTCACTTTCGGTTGGAGAGATGACGTTAACATCCCCAGTTGCATATCCCTGTGAGGCCGAGCCAGTGCTTGACATACTGTTTCGCCTTTCTTGCATCATCATTTTCTTGGCCATTTGAATCTGTCTTTCAGTCCTCTCCTTGTCCATTTGGATTTGAGTCAAACGAGAAGTCAGAGAACGAATGTTCATGTCTTGAAAACGTTCTTGAGGTTCAGGTGGAGGAGGATATTGAATCGGGCGTGTGTTGTAACTAGGAACGTTGTTGGATGACCTCTGATACTGACCACGAAGTATGGATGCCATATTCATATCCATGGGTGATTCGTTCATGGCACCACTTGGGAATGAAAGAGCTTGCTGCCGACCCCGCAGAAATTCTAGCTTGAGTCTATCTTCCATTGACATACGAGGCGCTGCCCTTTTCTGTTGTTCTTCTTGAATAATCATCACCCTTTTCTGTTCTTCTTGGATCATCACCCTTTTCTGTTCCTCTTGGATCATTTTATTATAAACCATACGAGCTTCCGCGGCAGCTGCCAAGATTGCCTTGTCTTGTTCAGATTTAAGGAAATTATCAGTTGGTGGCGGTACGGTTTCCGAAACCGATCCCGATACCACATCCTCCTCCTCTTCCTCGTCATCATCATCTTGAGGATCACCCATGGACGTCGGTTTGATATTTGCCCCGTATACCTGGGGAGTTTCGGTCTCCTTCACGCTTGGAGACGCCTCTGTTGGTCCGGCCAAAAGCTGCGCTTCCAACTGTTCCGAAATCTTTTCATCAGACTCCGATCCATACATCATCGATTGTACCAAATCTTTTCTTCCGCGCATAAAGAACTTATTATAGTACGCTCCCATTTCAGGACCTGTAATACATTGATAGAAGAAGGGATTAAACCGTGAGTTTATATAAAATGCATGACATACACAACATATAAACGAAACACCTCAAAACACCCATATAATACTATATACATAACTGCCCCCATACATGACATATACAAATAATATATACCACCATATAACTAAGAAAGACTTACCCCGTGACACCCTCTCAAAGTTCCACCTTTTTAACCTTCTTGTAAATGAGGTATACTTGGCACCATCAAAGTGGGGCATCAATACCTTCTCCTGAAACATATTCTTATCATGAATGATAAATCCCCGTCCATGACTTAACCATGAGATTACTGTGTCATAATCCTTTTCATTCATGATGATTTCATATAATATCTCGGGGAAATTTAGTGTAACAACATTCGAATCATTAGCCACAGTTGTTGTTGTGGCCGCGGTTGTTGTTGTCCATGATCGTTGATTAATCTTGTGAGATGTGGTACTCTTCCTCTTCTTCTTTTTCTGATTTTTCATTGCACGGCTATGGGCTAGTTCATATGGAGTACACTGCCAAGTGTCACTCATCATCATATTATCATTCTGGGTCTTTGATGATGAGAAGGGCAGTTGAGGATTAATATATGATCCCTCCATATCATCATAGGATGCCGTGTGCGATGCCCTGTCGGATTGCAATGGCAATTTCATCTTCTTCACCTTACCCTTCTTGGGCTTCTTCTTGGCAGGTTCTTGGGGTGTATACAATGATGTGTCTTCGGTGGTGACATTACTTTGTCCTTCGGAGGTGGTGGTGGTGGTGGTGACTCTGTCGATGGTCGATGAGGAGGGAGCTGACGACATGGCGCCTAAACTAGTTAGACCCATTGCAGCCGCTAGGAGAGAGCGCATAGAATCAGGCACATTACCATCTTCCTCATTAGTAGTTGAGTCACTATACGGTCTCTTGTTTGTTGTTGTATTTCCACTCATCATTATAACTGTCGCAATATATTGTTTGATAGGGTAGAGTCGAATGTATGTATTTGTATTAGGGTTGTCTTATATATTGCAATGAAGTTGACAGTCGTTAGCGTTGAGCTTTGTATAATTATGAACAGGGGCTATTGAAATATTTAATTGCGTGGTTTATTTGTTTGTGATTGACAACGCAGTACCAACGCTGAAAATTAGAGGCACATGATTGATTTATATCAAATGCCCACGATGCACACATAATATCGACAAGCCCAACGACACAAAGTGTCACATTGCTTGATATGGACAAAACATCCTTCTCTCGGAAGATATACCATCCACAAAAATACATAAAGTATCCATATTTTGATCTCATTTCCTCACTTAATGCCCAGTCATTAGTCAAAGACATTTTAATTGGAGTCTTTTCAGATGAGGCAAATCTAACTCTCTTTGTAAGCAAGCGGCAAGTCTAATCTCGTTGACTCACAGTAATATCTATTCTACAATCTGAAGAATATCAGGGTATATTGGGAGTTGTCTCTAGACATTGAGCTTGCCCGTTGATATGCAGTAGTATCACAATATGTTGAAAAGGATCGAGTTATCATCAAAATGAGCTACATACACTTGACTACAAAAGTACTCAAACATTATGATCATTCTACTGACGGGGATATGAACCTATGTACATTATATATATCGGGGGAGAACAACAACCAATCTCAAATGTAAAGACAGCCTGGGTATTCCCAAGAGAGTCGCATCTTTTTCTAATGCTCATTTTTTTCCTGTTTTACTCACAATTGTGAGCACAATGCACTAGCATACGATCGACCAATAGCCCATACCCTCAAACATTTGATCATACTATTCTACTGACGGGAATAGCATACATATATATGTCGGGGGAGAACAACAACCAACTTGAGATTGACCTTGTAAAGACATGCCGCAACCATATTAGGATACCCAAGAGAGTCGCAAATTTATTTTTTTTACTCACAAGTTGTGAGTAGCACAATGCACTTGCATACGTCGGAATGATACAAGCACATCTAGAATGAGAATCTAGATAAAATAGCAGCTGCTGGGCTGGCTACTGTGGATCATCTAGCTCTCATACTAGGAGTAGGTCGGTGATATTGATAATAAATGAAGAGTAGCTATTCGTAATATCACTTCAAGTTTTGCAAAAGTTTCTCCGTTCTTTGCTATCAACAAACAAACCATTGGCAGAAACCAGAAACATACAAACTTCAATCATTTAATTATAGCCTTATGAATTAAGTATATAAGTATTGCAGCATATTATTCTACTGTTCATCTCTTGGCAAGCAACTAAAAATCTCAACCTAACAGCAAGATTCCAGAATACCTTTCTCCAAACTTCAACAACATCAATATCATGCAACACCACACCGACTCTCAACGAAGTATACAATCGGGACCATCGGAACTCTACCGTCTAATAGCATCCAATAAGTATCAATGGGATGTTATATTACAAAGATGTACGACACATCCACATGAGGCATGTTTCTATGATACGAATGCTGGTGGACATGTTTATGCACTGCATAGATTACTTAGACATACGGGAAATGATGATGATGATAGTAATGTTGATATTGAACAGCAGTCGAGTACACGTCCTCCGGTGGAGGTTGTTGAAGCTGTTTTATTAGCATGTCCACGAGCTATAACGCGTAAGCAGGCGTTGTTGAATGAGGATGATCTCATGATGCATCATGCAGTAGCAGACGGTACCAATAATAATAATAATATGGATTGGCAACCAAATAACTTAAATGGAGGAGGAAATCAACATCAGGGTGCTGAGGAAGATGGTGGTGATGATGAAAATGAAGAAGATGCACAACAAAATGAAAATGAAGATGAAGATGAAGACAATTTAGAACATGATGAAGTTCGATATGAGTATCCATTAGCCATTGCCTGTGAATGTCAACAAGATTGTGATGTAGTACGCTTATTGGCATCATATCTTAGCGAGAGTGATCCAGCATATCGATCTGAAGTCTTCCGATCATTGGACTATGCAACATTATCGAGTGAATATGTTCGGATACTACTTGAAGAGTATTCAGGTTGTGTAGTAGAAAGGGGAACGAACTCTGAAGTTACAGAAGGAGATGATGATGATTCTCCACTTGAACAAATCTTATTCTGGTGGGATGATCCCGACATGTTGAATATGGAAGAGGATATATCATTATATCCAAATTGTACCATGCAACATGATTTGTGTGATTTATATTCCAAACTATCTATGATGTTGTATGCTGCTACTACGGGGTCAATGGTGGGGTATGATAAATCGAAACGAACATTCCAAGTATTGCATTACTTACTCCATATAGTTTCCGACGGCGGATTGAATGGTGTGCAATTTCCAAATGACTTTGCTCATTCAGTCCTTTTGCTTGCCAAGTTTATCCAAAGGGCTAGATCTTTCCAATTTGAAGAGAGAGATGAGAGTGGATCTCTTCCTCTTCATATTGTTGTATCGGGAACTAAATTACTAAAGCCGAATATCCCACGAATAGAGAGTAATGGAGAGGGAGATGATATGGCGGTAGAAGTAGAGCAGGACAATGATATTCAGCCGGAGAATAACGAACATGGAGGTGGCGAAATGGACCAAGCTCCTGATCAACAACAAGACAACAATCCTATAGAGCCACATGTACCACCGGCAGAACAAGACGAAGAAGCAGATCAGGATGCACATGATGAAGATGAAGACGAGGATGAGGACGATGAAATGGCAGATGATGAAGATGATAACCAAGAAGCTTCAATGGATATAGACTATGGTTTAGAGATTGTCAAATTGCTGCTTGATCAGCATCCATCATCAATCCGACTTCGAGATTCATTGAGTGGAAGTCTCCCTGTTCACTTAGCACTCTGTCATAATCCGCTGGCTACTGAAGCTATTGAGCACTTCCTAGATCTGTACCCAATTGCTGTTACCATGCCAGATGGCAATGGCAGACTACCACTACATCTTGCTCTGATTGAGGGATCTCCTTCATGGAGAAGTATCCTTAGTCTATCGCCTACCAAAATTGAAACAAGAGATCCTATCACCGGCTTACTACCATTTCAACTTGCAGCCATGTCAAAACCCAAGCCGAATGCCTTACTAGAGAACATTGAGGATGCTTCGTCGAATGAGACCGATGATGAAGGAGAACTCGAGTCTCTCTCAACATGCTTTTCCCTGCTACGAATGAGTCCATGCTTAGCATCTGGTCTTGATAATTCCAAGCAGAGTTCTCAAGCAATAATGGGGCAGCAATTTATGATGAAGTATAAGTACAAGCCACGAGTGACCAAGCTTGAGGAAGAGAATGAAAGACTCCGTCAAAGAGTGGAGGAGCTTGAGGCCAAACTTCAAATGCTACAGATGGAAGGGGCAAAGGTAACAACAAGTACAAGTATTGATGCTTCTCAACCTACTGGTAGTCAACAGAATAAGAAACGCAAACCATAGAGAAAAAAGCTAAGCTAAACATCTATCTTAATCTCTCTCTTCATGATAATACAAAAACTGAACAGTGTGCTTTGACTAACCTTTCCCCGTATGTGCTTCAAAAAATATTCTGCTCTCTATACCTTCCACTCTATCGTGCTACGATTTCTATGAGGTCCCCCTAGTACACTCTTCCAGTCTGTCTCTTCCAGTGCAGTTGGAAAGAAATAATCGACTTCTTGCGATTGTGATTCTTGCTGATAACTTTCTTCTCACATTTTTGATTTTGAGGTAAGAGTTTTCTTTGTCTAACACCAATCCATCCAAGGAATCCATCTAGCCATTAGTCATATAAAACATGGCACAACCGCCTAATCCATTCGATAATACACAGGGTAGATTTGGTATGCCGATGCCAACCGGTGGTTTTAGTCAACCACAAATAATATTACCCTTTCAGTAAGTTCTTTTCAATTTATTGTTATCAATACAATACAAAACATTTTATACCTATATGAATAATACTAATGCACAATTTTTACTGTAATACTATTAAATTCAATTGCATTATAAAACAGTGGGGGTGGCGGTCCTCCCAATCAACAGCAACAAGCAGTAGGAGCGCAGCAAGGGTTTCAGCAACATGCAGTCTTTCCACCAAATCCTGGACTTGTAGCCCTGGCTGCTTCTCAATATCAGCAGCAGAAACAAAGAGAGGCACAAGCAGCAGCTGCGCAAGTATATGCAGCACATAACATGGGTGGTGGCGGATTCCATAATAATCCTGGATTTCCTATTCCACAACCTGGTTTTCATCATCCAATGGTACCTCCTCCTCATCATCATAATAATCTCTTTGGTAGTAATAGTGTCGGCGGATCAATTGACTCAAGATATATGAGCGGTGCACAAAGTATGACGGGGTTCTTGAAGAAAAGTGCTGTTCTTCCAACAATTGCACATACTCCAAGTAAACCAGTTGTACCTAACCCTAACCCTAAAGTTCCTGTCTTTAGTAATACTAGACCCGAACTTCCTCCTCCGAAATGGTTTACTTCTGTTGTCCCTCTAGGTTTAGATGATGACAAGCATTACCTTAGTGAATTGCAATGTGTACTGAGGCATGAGTTTGTAGAGGTGTTTGGTACATCTCAGGTGAGTAATATAATTGATGTATTCAATTGTGTGCATATCTTGTGCTCGTTTTTTTTTTGCTAATGTTGGGTTTATATTACATATCACATCTACACAACACCATATAATGCCAATCATAGACGGATTTTAATCTACCAGTACATGGAAGGAATAAGCCAATTGCTCAAGGTCAGGTCGGCATACGATGTAAACACTGTAGTGAGGCTGCAATTACTTTGTCCGCAGATGAATCTGGTTCCAATAATGGATCACGTGCCACTACACCTATCCCTCTTAGTAGTAGAATGTCGTACCCATCATTCATATCGGGAATTTATAATTCAGTGCAGCAATTGTATCGACTACATTTTGATCAATGTGAGCATATACCCCAAGAGGTAAAAGACAAGGTCCAATCTTTAAGGGAGAACAATACGAGTAATCGTGGTGGTCGGAAACAATATTGGATAGACTCTGCAAAACGAAGAGGATTCGTTGATACATCATTTGGTGTACACTTTGGTTGTGATCCTAATGACCCAATCCCACCAATTGAACTTAATGACGAGGCAGATGTTGAATTGGCTGATGTTGAATTTGGAATGGATGGAAAGTCCGCGTTAGTATTGTTTTATCATGTGAATCCAAGTGTTCAATATGAAGGCTCTGTTACTTGGTTACTTCATTTGAACTTAGCTTGCCTTTATTTAAATGCCTTGCAAATCACATGTACTAATGGAAGTTACAATCTTCTCTCTTTCATCTTAATAAACTGAAACGCGCATCTTCCAGGTAATCCACTCGGAGAAGATGGTTATCCTATGATACCCGTTGATGATGTTGAGGTTTATCCCCTTGTGTTGCCAGAAGATAGGGGATTAATCACTGACTATCTCTATCTAGCAATGGAACAGATGCAACCTTGCAGCTTGGTAAGTAGATGAAATGTTCTCAATAATCCACCTGTCAAATATTATCTCACATACACATTATTTGTACATTACTCGTCTTCAAAGATGGATGCTGACCGTGTCGGCTGTTACAAGACACGCAAGATAGGATTTCCAGGATTAGCGTGTAAACATTGTGTCGGTCAGGCTGGTTGTGGAAGATATTTTCCTGCAACTGAGGGAAGTTTAAGCCAAACAACAACAAGTCAAACTCTTCTTAATCATGTGAGGAATTGCAGAAGATGCCCCATCGAAATTCGTGAACAACTTGATATAATGAAGAAGGCAAAGGCCAAGCCTGAATATAAAAAGGCTCACAAACCAAAGCATGGCGGAAGAAAGGTATTCTTCAAAAGGCTGTGGTGCAGGATCCATCGCCTTCCAATACCAGAAGTGAATAGTGATGATGAGCCTATCAGACGAGCGAGAAAGGGGAAATCAACACTCCTGACGAAGAAGAAACGTAAGCGGAGGGCAAGCTCCGACTTGGGTGATGAATTGAGTTATAAAGATGTCTCTAACTCAGATATGGATGAGGATAGTGCAGAAGAGGAGGAAGCTATTGAAACAATCGAATTCGATTATTCCAATAATTTTACTACCGTGCATGCCCCTAGCCAATATAAAGCCAAAGCTATGACAGTTGGTCAGAAAATCTACCAAGGAAGGATCCATCTCAATCGTGGAGAGGATCAGCACTGGTTATCAGAAGCAGAATGTTTCATCCGTCAAGAGCTTTTGGAAGTTTTCACCATCAGACAGGAAGATGTCAAATTGTACAGTAGCGAGCCAGAGATTGGTCAATGTGGGATAAGATGCTTTTATTGTGCTGAGAACAAGCCCTGGGGAGATACATCTATTGGTGTCTGTTTCCCTGTTAGCTTGCGAGGAGTGCAACATGCCGTCTCGGACTTAACGAAACACTTTTCAATATGTACCAAGATACCAGAAGAGATTCGTTCTCTATACCAAACCATGGAGGGATATGGTGAAACGCCCAATGATGAGGGTACTGTACAATATTGGATCAATTCAGCCAGAGAGCTTGGACTGGAGGATTCCGAATCTCACGGAATCACACTCTTTCGTAATCCAATGGATAATTCTCCGGCTGATGAAATTGCAATGGCACAAAGCAGTGGCTCCTCGTCTGGGACGATTTTTGTGCCAGTAGAAGAACGATCGAAGTGCACAGATCAAATGCTTCTATTGCTCAATCAGTTTGAGCCGTGTCAGTTCCAACTTAGTGATCGCAAGTCTTCGAGGAGAGATAGATCAATAGGTTTTCCTGGTCTTGCGTGTGTCCATTGTAATCAGAAACGCTACTTCCCTCTGAATGAGAAGAAGCTTGAGGATTCTCTTCAGCTAATGACAACACACATTAATAATTGTCCTGAAACACCCTTAGATGTAAAGGCATCTTTGGGGTATCTCCAACATCGCAGTCATCTTCAAAAGAATGAGCTAGCCCAGAGAAGCCCAGCTTGGAAGTTCTCTTTCCTCAAGGGTGTATGGAACCGTCTTCATCAGAATTATAACTTTACAACAGACTCGTCAGCTGCTGCTACTGCTGCTGCTGCTATGGATGCAGCAGATATTTCTACAGCAACTTCCACTACAGTTGCACGAGGAGAGAGTGCTACACCAGAAGACTATCTTATTGATGAGGAAAGTAATGATGTCATGGAAGCTACTGACACTGCTGAATTCTACGTTGAAGATGATGCCGTTGCTGCTGTTGAGATTCAAGAGGAAGAAGAGGAGGAAAGTATCGAAGCATTGGCAGAGATGAAAGATATGATTAAGAAGGCAGCTCTTTGGTTGAGTGAGCGCGATGATGAAGATTATGCTCGTGGAGGAGGAAGTAGAATTGGAAGAAGGTAGGGATAGATTGAGTATAGTAGTAGCCGCTTAAAAAGGTAATAAGTGTAGTAAAGTTGTCTATTACAAAACAAAGCCATTTGCTAGCTGCAAAAAGGATACCTTTCGGTGGTAGGTACCATATCCTATTTTTTAGCCTCTTCAAATCTCCTCAAAATCTCAAAATCTCAACTTATTTTGCCACCACTTTTGACGGCTTTGGTATATTGACGTGGATTACAGTTGTATTATTGTTGCCTCAGAGCTGTATAGAACATCATGTCACCTGAAGGATTAATAATTGGTAAGGCCTCAAAGCCTTGGAGGATAGGTACGTGAACATTATTTGCAATTATGTAACATATTTTGGTTCATGTTGTTATTAAATATTTGTTCTACTTTCATACCTATATTATAATACCCAATTATTATTACAGGAAAAAAACTTGGTAGCGGAGCATGCGGTTCAGTGCATGAACTACATCAAGAAGGCAGCACGAAGTATAATAACGATTGGGCAATTAAATTAGCACCATTACCAAAATCCAAAGCAAAGAGTAGTGGAAAGGGTAAACGAAAAAAGACAGTAGAAGAACGTAATGCAGATCTAATTCAACATGAAAATTTAACATTGCAGAATGCTGGTAGTGATATGCGTGGGAGGTTGGTACCTGATATTCCATTCATGGGTAGTCCTCCAGCGTTTGGGGAAACTGCTGATGGTGGTAAGTTTATTTTTATAATACATGAACATACTGATCAAATCACAGTACACTCATCATACTCAAAAAATGTAAACTTCGAATTATATAGAATATCGTTTTCTGGTAATGGAACGTATGGATAAACCTATTGATGAGGTCGTTCCAATCCTTCTCAACTTACACGGCAATAAAACTGGAGTATCAAACGTTCCCTTGGGAGATGTAGCAATTGCAATGGTAAATTGTATTGAGGCTATGCATAATAATGGTAATCTATTTGTTGATGTCAAGACAGAAAACTTCATGCTTGCTCGTAGCAGTAGTAATGCTGCATCATCCAAAAAGAGTAGTAGTAAGAAGAGTTCATCAAATGTAGGACAGCTTGTACGTCTAATTGATTTTGGTTTAGTTGAGAGGTTTGGTGATATGTCTACAAGTAAGCATCGTGAGAATCTGCATCCTGATGCTCAGTTGGTGGGTACTCCGACATATGCATCACTGAATGTAAGCTCTGGTCATACGGTATCACGCCGTGATGATTTGGAGTCTGTGGGTTTTATTATTGCTGAATTGATATTAATGCTTGTATCATCAGGAGGGAAGAAGAAGAACGAGAATATACTCCCTTGGAGTCAAGCCAAATCAGATGAAGAAGTATTCCGTATCAAATCACAGGAGATGGATAAGAGTAAAAGATCAAAGAGTAAATTATTTACTGCATTGAAATCTTGTGGAGCAGATAATATCATGAACAAATACTTCTCTGCTGTTCAAAGTTTGTCTTATGCAGAGAAACCTGACTATGATTCATACAGAACATTATTAAAGAAGCTTGTTGTTTCAGTGGAGAGTGGAGGATCAAAGAAGAAGGCTTCTTCTGCTGCTAGTCCAAAGAAGAAGGCTGCAGCAAAATCACCAGCACGCAGAACAAGTGCTCGTAGAAAGCATCAAGCTGACGATGAGGATTCTGATGTTGAGATGGTAGATGAAGAGAATGTTGAGAATCGAAAGAAGGCAGCATCCGGCAGTACCAGTAGTAGTAGTAAGAAGCAGAAAGTATCAGTCGGGAAAGAGAGTGCCAAAGCTCCACGCCGAACTAAAAGGAGTGCAACAAAGTCGCGTACTGTAGGCACTCAGACAGATGTCGAAGTCATAAATGTAGATGACTCTGATGATGACGATGACATGGATTGGGAGAAAGTTGAAGCCTCGGTTAGTGAGGAAAGCAAAGATGCATCTTCTAAAGGCAAGGGTGTTCTCAAGCTAGATATTATTGAAGGTCCACATAAGGGAGAAGACATATCCATTGGTGGTGAGTGCCAAGACACAGTTATAGTTGGAAGAGATACAGAATCATCGGCAACAAAGAAAGATACAACCAAATTCTCAATATCAAAAGATAGCAGTGCTTCTGCTGTTCATGCCAAGTTTGTTATCAACACCAAGAGCTCGGTAAGCAGCATTAGAATTACTGATATGTCATCATCTTCTTCTGATGGCACATTTATTAACGGTAGTTGTTTGGCTAGTGGAAAGAGTAAGCAGGCATTCGTAGGGGATAAGATCAAAGTCGGAGAATCAACATTTCAGATCAAGAAGGCGTAAACAGTGGAGGGGAGGAGTATTGTATTAGTTGTGCACAACATGTTGCTATAAGTATATATAGAAATAAAGATAATGCCTGTCTATGTATATAATCTGCAGAATCTCTAGCTTATCCGTTGTTTTTTAAGTGGAGATTTGATTGCCGAGTTATCGTCATCATCTGTTATGTTGTCATCTTCATCATCCCCTGACTCACTACTCTCGTCTTCTTCTGCTAGCACTCTATCGTCCCCAAACACATAATATGGAAGGTCGGCCTTTGTCACAAGATCCATCGTCAAATCCATTCCATCGGTTCGTCCATCAAATGAGTTTACTGTTTGCAAATAGTTTGTGACTAGGGATGAAATATCAACTCTCTTGACAACTGGTGCAAATCTCAAACCGATGAAGAAGGATGCTATATATTGATCCTTAGTTTTCTGATGAAAGAACCGAGCAAACGGATAAGCTTGAACGGTATCGGTGTCTAACCCTAAAATCAAAAGTCTCATCCTCGATTCGCAGAGCCCAAACCATATACGAAACTCGTTCTCAGTTTTCCCAGTGATATTGACTTGCAGATAATTGGCGTGCTGATCAAAGAAGTTGGACTCAAAGATGGCATTCCAATCTTTCTTACCCTTTGTGAGTTGAGAAGCCCTACCAAGTTCATCACGAAGACGTCTTAGTTGTGACTGCCCAACATTATAAGAACTATTCATCGGGGGATAACAAGGCGTAATGATAGGAAGTAGGTGCCTTTTGTTCGGCTCAAATGTCGGTAGAGGAGTAACTTCAACGACATAAATGAAGTTCAGATAAATTCCAATAAAAGTATACAAGACATGTTCATGTCATACATTTCACTTACCTCCTTTTGGTGGATGCTGATTGTCCCTTGATAGATACACAGGGACAGGCCAACTCCATTTTGCAAATGTAGTGAAGAAGAGATGAAGTAGCTTTGATGGATGTGCATCTGGATTCCTCTTGCATATCCAACAACAAAGGATGGCCCAGTTGACACCTCCCAAGAAACCTAGGACGTTGGCATATACACCCTGGACTCTTGCCCATTCTTTGATGACTCTCAGCATTACTCTGAAATTATCAACTTGCTCCTTCCCGTTTAGACTATCAAGTAAAAACTGTGCTACTCGAACTCCATTAACAGAGCGGACATCAACCTCTGCGAGTCCTATCAAGACATTATCATCTAAATTCATTTCCACCCTGTCTTCTGGTTGTTTTAGTGCTGCAACTTTTAATCTCTGTTCTGATAACCATTTAGGGTTTGTAACTCGAGCAAATATGAGATCAATCTTCACACTATCCATTTCAAACTTAATCACTGGAGTGTACGCTGTAGGTATAGGGTGTAATTCTGTAACCCTTGCGTTCTCCTTGAGCACGTCAACAAAACTACTAAAGAAGTCTTCTCTACTGACATGAGGAGGGGCCAATACTAGGCAATCTACATCTGCATCGGGTGTATGTACACCCAACCTATACGAACCAAAGGATAATAAGGTTGTAGCTGCCGATTTGTCTCTCATGGGGGATACAAGACAGCTATCATAATTTGGTGATCCCGGCATTAACGATTCTGACCAAGCAATTAGCATATTATCTAAATCATTCAATACGCGTTGACGTTTTTGAGTTCCGGCAGGAGATTCAATAAGTTGTCGAGTATTGCAAATTTCAATGAGTGAGTTTGTTAGTTCTTTATGAGAGGGTGTTAGTCGTTTTCTTTTCCCTTTGTTATTGTTGTTGTTGTTGTTGTTGTTATCGTTATTACTTTGGGTATCATTCTGGCGCCTCTCTTGCTTGCGATTTCGACTTCTATTGTGTATTGCCATTGCAGCCTCCATTTTGATGATATCAAATAATATGCTGTATTGTGTTTGTTTATATATATATATATTCGTAAGGTACCAATACTTGATGATAAATAGTTTTTGTTGATGGGGAAGAGTAGAGAGCTTACAGCTCGATAAATATTTATAACTGGTATATTATATTACACGACCACTAACCGAAAAAGAGTTAAATACTATCTACTTTGTTGCAACTTAAGGCGTTGGTGATAGAACTTGCTTCTAATACCTAACTCCACCCAGGTTATAAGAACTCCACCAATGTTAATTGATATCTCTGGTCTCTGGTCGGCTTACCATGGGTTACTTACACTTATTGACTTTGGAGTGCGCAAGTGCGCACGAACATAAATCATGTGACCACCACCAACTATAGAGTATTAGAATTGATCTATTGATAGTTTAATGACGGAGTATATGGTACTATATTATTATAATAATACCAAGAAGACAATTGATAGAACATTTTATAGTATTTTGATAAAATTGATTTCTCTTGCAGTGTAATTTAGCTATGTAGCTGCAACAATATTAATCAACTAGCCCAGTGCGTGGGCTAGCCCTTCGGGGACCCTCCGGGGGCACCTCCAGTGGGCTTAACGCTGCCGCGGGCTTATGCCCCCCAAATAGGTTACGTTACATTTGTAAAAACAAAACATTCCACGTGTTCGAACTGTGTCGACATCGCAAAATTAGAATGGTTAGATTATTTTTCGCCTTGCAGCCTACTATCCCTCCCTCTAAAGCATATCCACATAATACCACCGTTATACATCAGTAGCACTAGAAAATGAGTAAACGAGTTAAATTTATAGAGCAGTTGATGCAGTCCAAGGTAAGTATATACATTGTATCAAAATGCACACATCTTATGCACACATCACTTTCTTATGTTATGTTTTCTGTATTTTGTGTCTATCTGACAGAGTAAGCTCAAGGGATGTCAAAAACAACCACTACCAAAACGATGGAATATTATCCGCGGTGATACAGTTCAGGTGATTGATAGGAAACATCCCGAATTTGGGAAACAAGGTAAGTTTATACTCCAGTACTAACTTCTATCTAATTGGTTTTATTTTATCTAATATGTTTTAATTGGTCGTCAAATACAATGGCAGGGAAAGTATTTACAGTAATAAAAGATGAGTTGAGAGTTATAGTAGAGAATGTTAATTTGGTAGAGAAAGAAATACCCGCAGATCCAGAGAAGGGTACTCCCAAGGAAACAAGGATGGTAGAAGATTATATACATTACTCCAATTTACAATTAGTTGATCCTGTTACAGGTTTTCCTACAAAGATTACTTGGTGAGTAAACATTTTTATTGGTTGCCAGCACCATATATTACCCTAGTGTGTATTATTGTATTGGTTGCAGCGCTATATGTTCAAATGCAATTTACAACTCACTCCAATTCCTCCCCTCTATTCTCTATCAAAGGAGCTTTTTGGAGGATGGGACAAAAGTTCGTATATCAAAGAAGTCAGGGGCAATAATACCAAAGCCACGCTACCAGAAAATGGGTAATAATATATTAGCAAGTGAGGATAGTGATACAACAAAAGATGAAGATGTTTGGGCAACAACATACGTTGAGAAGACATCAAAGTGGAAGGATATGACAGATGAATTACTTAAGACATTAGAGGAGAATGGAAAGAAGAGGTTGGAAGAGTGATAGTTTGATAGTCCAGGCGTTTTACGTAGACTATAAAGTTTATTTACATTTAAAATACTAACATTTAATCATTACGCTTTAGAGCTTCCAGTCTTGCTCGTAGAGAATCAACAGCAACAGGTGGTGACTTCGTCTCTGCGGGCTCAAGGGTTGACCGAATAGCTTTCATCCTTTCCTTGATACTATCTGGATTTACTGATACCACTGCGTCTTCATTTGAGTTTTCCTTCGATGCTTTATTTACCTGATCAATAAGGAATTCTTTGAAGGCGGGGGATATGTCGAGCGTCTCACAGTGGGCCTCTAAATCTATATCATTTGTATTCTTGTAGTCTACAATTTCAACCAGCGCAACCTGCTTATCAGGTCCTTGTGCACTGGCAAACTTGTTGATCAGATCAGAAAGAACGGTGGTGTTTGCTTGATTCTGTTGTGATGAAGTAGTTTGTAAACCCATCTCATGCTCACAGTCTACAAGTAGCTTTTCCACAGGGCTGTCTTCCGGCAACTCTAGTTGTGCGAGAATATCTCGAACAGACGTATTGCTTGTACATTTGATAAGGTCAGTCATGAGACTCTTTGACATTTCTCTTGCATGCTTAACCATGTCATCGCCGACTTGCTCCTTGGCTGATGAACAAATCGTTTCAATTGTATAAAGTAAAAAGTCAATTGAAAACAGAAGCAAGTCTAATTCCACATCATACAACGGGTTTGGTGGATTCTTTTCATGCTTGTCCTTCATGACCTTGTGATATAACTTAGTATATACTCTTGAAGTTCTGCTTGCCATTATCCTCTCAGCTTCGATTTCAATACTAGCAGATTCAAGTGTAGATTTTTGAAGTGACAATAATGCAAGCAATGGTATTTCACGAGGTGGTGATGTCACTATGCGGGTCGCAAGCTGATGATAAGAGAGAAGTATTGAGGTGAGAATGAGATTGAATGGTTTCAACACTGAGTGCAAGACTGTCATACCTTATTGATGGGTTTGTCTATCCTGTCAATACCTCTTCTAGTCAAGTTATCTGCAACAAGTCTATCATCAAGTAAGGCGTGTACCATCTCACGGAGACAGCACTCCACTGACTCTTCAGACATAGAAGGAGGATACTCAGGAGTGCGGAAGACATAAGACAATGCATTCACTGTATCTACAATGAGTTGGACCGGCAACTCAGAATTAGCTTCTTTGTCAAGAGCAAACTTGAGGGTGCTTGACAAAGTTTCAACTAATTGATCCAAATTTGAAGTAATGCTCTGTTTCAAGTTGGCATCGCATTGATCATTACCTTTCAACGCCGAAGATAATATATGAATAGCCTGTAAGCCCTTTTCCTTTGTACCATTGCCATTTATCAACTCCAAGATATCCTTGATAGAGTTTTGATACAAATCGGCCTTTGTGGAAAAAGAATCATTTAATCTTGCAAAACGCGATCGCAATGTTTCAGTAGCCTTTGCAGATGCGGAGAATTGTTGACCTGGTACCTGTCTGTTATTAGAATGAGGAGCGATATTGCCTGTGAGGACAGACTCTGAGACAGTATTAATTGATGGAGATCTCAATTTCGACTGAGTGTTTGGTTCACCGACAGAAGTAGGCATAGTCCTGATGTTGCTAGTGGATGATGCCGGTGCCGTTGATGGACGTTTAGAAGAACACCAATTGCTAATATCCTCTTTTGTGGCATCAGTAACTGAGTCTCCAACGCAACGCTTCAGTACTCTTTCCAACGAAGTCTTTTGGATGACAATATCAAAGAGATCAAGATAACTCTTGCGAATATCCTTCAGTTTTTCAAGACTTAATGCTTTTGCTAATGTTGCAATGCCTTTCGAACCAATCGCACCCGCACCAATTTCTTGTACACATAACTTGCACTCGGTTGCTGCCAAGGATCGGGCTCGATTTGACTTGGACTTATCAACAACTCTCATGCAGATGATTGTACCATATCGGTCAAAAGCATATAGTTTGTTCTCTCTAATGAATGACAACAGGTCAATAAATTGATTCTTAAACTGAGACTTTGCCACGCCAGCCTTTTCTATTATATGCGGCAGTAAGATAATGGCTTCTGGGTCATTCATTATATATGAAATCTCATTTAGATGTTCAAACAACTGTTGAAGTGTAGAAAGGAGCGAACGGAGCCCTGACGTGTGATCTCTTGATGATAATGCGCAAGCTATCCATTTCAAAATGAGGTCTAGCTGTTCCACAATGAATGCTGAATCATTACAACTCCTTGAGTAATCTATTGATTGAGCAAGTATTTCACACCCGCTGACTGTGTCCTCATGAGAGCGGAATCCACCTTTAGGGAAAAGCAACTCGATGGAAGCAGGTGAAATCAATTGAGACCACGTCTTGCGAAGTGTTTGAAGAGTTGCATCATCACCACTCGGATCCTCGGGATAGTCGGGCCAGTTATCACTCCTTCCCAATACTGATAGACGTTTCTCCTTTGTAGACTTGGTTGTTCCAGATGAGTGCAATGGATTTGCCGAATTAGTATTGTGTTGCGTCTCATGCGATTCTCTCACAAATGAGTCATCTAAAAGAGATGAAGATGGTGGAGGGGCAGCAGTCGCCTTGGGCACAACTTGCCGTGCTTGTTGTCGACTAGACGAACTTGAAGGACGGGTAGGTGCTTGTCGAGCAGCAGCTCGTGATGAAGCTTTCTTGAAGGTGTCTACTAACTGTTGATCTTGGATGGAATTCTTTGGAATATAGGATCTCACTGTTCTCTGCTGTGCCGGTAAGAGTTTACTAATCTCCTTGTCAAGGTCTTCAGATCGGACAAGCTCATTTTTGGTACTGATATTCAGCAGTTTCTCAGCTGCCGATCGTGATCCTGCTTTGGACGACAAGAGGCTTTGAATAATCACTTTGGCCAGCTGCTTGTTTACCGAAATGGTGCTTGGCCTTTCTGTGCCATCAGAAAAACATAGTTCAAGCCTTCCAGTCAAGAATGTCAAAACATCTGGCAAACCTGACGATTTCAATGCGGCATCGGATAGTTGTGCCTCTAAACAAAAGATAAAGCTCTCGACAGAAGACAAGTTGATGTTCTTGTCTCCGTGTTGCTCTGTTCCCATGGATATAGCAGATATCGCAGCATCACGCATCGTTTTCTTCATATCATTCATTGCGGCATTAGCTAGGTGGGCAAATACGGCCTTGCCTAATTTCGCCTGAGTTTCGTCGTCTAAGTGATTAAGCAATGAACCAATCAATGTGGCAGCTACCGGCTTGAGGTTGCTTTGTGAATCATTTAGGCGTGATCGAAGGGCTAAGAAGAGCTGCTTCAAAGACACGAATGCCTTTCCTTCCGCACTAATCAGACCACCACATTTATCGACACTGAGTCTAACCTCTTCCATTGCATCTCTTCGGATCTTCCAAGCCGCTTTCCCCTCCGTTTCACTAATACGGCTAATACAATCACTTTTTAGCGACGCCATAAGATCAGTTGTTGGTATCGAGAGTAGTGCATTTGGCCGGGAAGAAGAAGAAGATCCTTGATGCGAGGCATTGTTTGTTGATTCAACCGACAATGTAATGCATTTCATCTCACGTTCAATTACTGAATCGTCATGTGGATGCTTCGAAATGGCTTTTTCAATGAGAGACATTGTACTGGTTTGGATATCCTTTGATTTGAGAAAGGCTTGTAAGACGGGACCTATTTGTGTATGCATCTCTCCAATAGCATCAAGTGCGGCATTCCTCAATTTCATATTGTTGGATTCACACTCTTTTAATACCCATGTAATAACATCTTGTGTACCTTGCGAGAGCGATGCTACACCAAACTCAACACAGAACTTTTTAAACCAGCAAAGGAGTCCTTCATGGACCATTGGTGCTTTAATCGCCCCGATTGCTTTGATAGCCACAGTAAATACTCGCTGAGGATCTTTGACTGTACAGATAGTGTCCAGGCACATGGCCGAGGCATCTGAAAGCTTCTTGTCTGCAATCTTCTCCACGGCAAGCTTCGTTGCAGGAACATACAGGTATGATTCTGGAGGCCTTATCAGTTGTGAATGAATACCAAAGATAACCGTGAATAGTTCAAGAAGGGACTTGGAGACATTAAAGTTGCTTTCCTTGAATGACTTTGTACAGTCTCTAACCAACACAAATAGTGAGGGTAAAGAGTCGAAGACCTGCTCTGCATCAGCGTCTTTGAAGTACGTGGCAAGCTGAGTTAGTGCTCCCTGTCTTGCTCTCCAGTTAGAGGCTGCATATATTTGTAGGAAATCATATTATTAGTTTGATAATAATATTAAAGTACAATCAGTAATACATTGATACAATCACTTACATTGAATACCTGCAAGAACTCCCTCGTCGTCGATACTATCACCCCACTTTGCAATAGATAGACTTGATAGCTTTTCTACTGATTCTTCGAATGATGGCAATGTCTTGTCATCTCCGCCACTCTCATCTGAACCTTGACCTGAATGAGGTTTGGGAGGAGCTCTAATGGCAGTTTTAGTAGGACGCTTCGACACGTTTCCTTTTGATGACAACTCGCTCTTACTAGATGCTTTAGTGCTTGCTGGTGCCGTTTGAGGCCTTGCAGTAGTCTTACTCTTTCCCCCATTGGATGCCAGTTTGAGAGACTTAAATGCCCGAGGATTAGTACTTTCCAACTTTGAAGTATACTTCTCTGTTGCCGATACAACACTTGCATCTTTACAACCGAGTAAAGCGAGCAAGGCATCTGTGGCAGCTTTCCGGGTGGTGGCATCAGAGTCCTTCAGCTTTTCACAAGCAAGTTTTGACAGCCCCTCTGCGTATGCACTAGTAAGGTCTCCCCTCGTCCCACATGAATCACTCTGACTTGTCTTGACACATCGAGCAAGATATTCGAGAACATTCTTCCTTACTAATGCATTCTTTTGTTTCTTCTCATCAAGCGACGCTGGGAGTGACTCTTTGCTATCAAGTAAGTGCTCAAAACTGAAGACATTTCCAAACATTTGATCTAGACATGACGAAACCGCTCTTATTACCTTCTTATCCTTGAACAGAGCCACCAATGTCGGAATCAATGGTCTGAAATTACCATAAAGCTCTTCACCAACTCCCTCGGCCAACATGCCTAAGGCTGCAAGAGATTTGGAACAAACTGCAAAGTGTGTATGAGCCAGCAACTCCTTCAGTTCTCTAATGAGTGGTGTATAGTTGACAGATGAAGACGGTGGACAAAGCTTGTAAGGTTGCTCTCCTCCAGCTTCAATAAGCGCATCCAAGGCTGCCACTTTTTCTGACCACTTGGGAAGTTTGATACTCTCCTTGTAACAGGTTTTGGTCAAGGCTTGTAACAGGTTCACGGCGGCTCTATCTGCAAAGACGGACTTTTGTAATGCTGCGAGCACATCCTCAGGTGCTTGAGTTGAAGCTTCTTCTCCTGACTTACAACGAAGACGCCTAGAGGGTGATGTTGCAGACGGTTGAGCTTCTAAAAGAGAATCGAGTTGTGATTGTTGTGCCTTCTTCAGTTGATCTACAAGACTTTGAACGGGACCTTTCGTCGAGCCGCCAAGTGAACGGCAGATTTCAGCAAGCAGTTGAATACCAATCTCACGAGCCTGAGCATTAGCATGGGCAACAAGACTTTCTGATGATGCCATTAGTGTTTTAATTGGTAGCATATTAGCCCCAAATGATTGCACTGACTTCATAATGAGTGTGGCTGAGAATATCACCATCTTTGGCTTGCGTGATTTCAAACCATGTTCATTAATCAAGTCAAACACAGTATTGATTATAGAAGAGCCTTCCGGAGACACTTCAATTAGCTTCAAGACTAACTCCTCTGTTGAGGTTTGAGTACCCTTCCGAGCTGATGAAAATGCTGAACCCTTCAAAAGTGCAGTCATTATCTGACTTGCCGCATCATCAGTACATGCACCTTCACATCTGTCAGCGTATGTGATTGAGAAGGTTAGTGCTGCATCAAGGGCACCGGCATTCTTATCCTTCAGAGCGTTTATGACAGCTTGATCAAGTGAGGCGTACACTACTGAATAACTCAATGAGTTCTCACTGCCAGTTGAGAGTGATAATATTCTTTCATGTAAGAACAGGTAGGAAGCTTTGCGAATTTGCCAATTTGATGACTTGAGTGATTCGTCCAAGCCCTCAAGAGTAATGTTGATTTCATCAGAGCTAGAAGAAGCAGCAGCAGAAGGCATTGAACTGGTACCTAAGTTGAAAGGATCAGTGGATATTGAAGTGCTCCCTTGGTTGAATGAACTGGCTGGCTGATGTGGAAGCGAAGTCACATTAGAGTCTGAAATACTTTTATTCTCCTTGACAGTGTTATCGGAAGGAATCTTTGCATTAAAAGGCTCACTGGGTACGACACTGTTGTTGCTTGTCTCTTCAGAACCATTGGCGAATCTGTTGGATGATGATTGCATAGAAATTGCCCGAAGTTCGGCTAATAGAGCAGCATCTTCAGCACTACCACCTCGATCTCCTTTAAATGTGTTGGGTAGATCGGATTTGGCAATACCCATCTTCTTTTCATCGACTGCAGGTGAAGGTAAGGTGTTGGCATCTTTTTCTACAACAACTGCATTAGAAGCATTGGACTGTGAAGTGGGTTGTGGTGGTGCAGCTGCGACCACTACATCAAATGCATTATTAACATCCGCCTTCTTCTTCTTTGGGCGTTTCCATGGGGGTAAAGAAGATGTTTCAGCTTTGCTTGAAGTCTCTGTCGAAGGCTTTGACCTGGGAGGAGGAGCAGCTTTCTTTTCAGTGACGACATTTGTAGCTTCAGCATCGTCGTTGTCGGTGCCATCAAATCTGTTGGAAGACGATTGTATGGAAATAGCTCTAAGCTCGGCCAAAAGATCAGCATCCTCCGCAGCTCCGCCACGATCTCCCTTGAATGTATTGGGTAGATTACATGTAATACTCTTGATGTTCACTTCTGCCTTCTGCTCTTCCACAACATCTGAGCTGATAGCCTTAACCTCATTCTGAGTTTCACTCTTCTCTGGTGCTGCAATAACAACATCTACTTCCACCTCAGCTTTCTTCTTTGCCTTAGGACGTTTCCAAGGAGGTAATGATGATACTTCTACCTTCTCTGGGGGTGGTACAACCTTCTCTTCTAAGACTGCATTGCCATCTGCACCTTGGTCTTCATTATTAGTATTATCAAACCGATTAGATGAAGACTGATTAGATATTGCTCTCAACTCGGCCAAAAGAGCAGCATCTTCCGCGGCTCCACCACGATCACCCTTAAATGTGTTGGGCAGATTTGACGACTTGGCAATACCCATTTCTTCTTCCTTGAGAGGTACAACAGTATTATCATTTGATTCAACGACATTGGGAAAGAATGCCTCGTCATCATCCTCGTCGATGCCATCTTCATTATTAGCTTCTAAAGGGGCAGCCGCAGGGGGTGGTGGGGCTGCTACTACAACTTCAAAGGCATCATGTGTTGGTATCTTCTTTTGGGGGCGTTTCCATGGTGGGAGGGGCTGCTTGTTTTGTGACTTGTCATCCTGAGTTTCAACAGTAGTTACCTCTTTAGTGCTATCTGGTCCGGTGCTATGAGAAACAATATGACTCTCTTCATTCTGATCCTCACTATCAAATCTATTGGATGACGATTGCATGGAAATAGCTCTAAGCTCAGCTAGTAAATCGGCATCCTCGGCAGATCCACCTCGATCTCCCTTGAATGTATTGGGCAGGTTCGATTTGATACCAACATTCGTATTCAATACCTCATTGCCTTGGACAGTAGGAACTACTGCATCAGAATCGTTGGGCTGTGAAGTGGGTTTTGGTGGTGGTGCGACAACCACATCAAAGCTACTACTTGTCTCGGCATTCTTTTTCTTCTTGGGTTGTTTCCAAGGAGGTAAAGTAGTGGTTTCAGCTTTGCTTGATGTCTCCGTCGACACCTTTGAGGTCGGAACAACTTTCTTTTGAACATCATCAACCTCACTTACTCCAGTTGCATCGTTGTTGTCGCCACCATCAAACCTGCTAGATGATGATTGGTTAGATATTGCTTTCAATTCAGCCAACAGGTCAGCATCTTCTGCACTGCCACCTCGATCACCCTTGAATGTGTTGGGTAAACTTGATTTCATCCCCATATGATTTTCCTCTAAGGCCGGTTTTGACTTATCATTGTTAATTAAATCATCGTTCTGAGTCTCAATCTTCTCTGGTACCTTACTAGGTGCTGCAATAACAACATCTACCTCTACCTCCGCCTTCTTCTTTGCCTTTGGACGTTTCCAAGGAGGTAATGAGGATACTTCTTCTGTTTTGGTAGGCTCTACCAACTTCTTTGGGGGTGGAATATCTTTCTTCTCTTCAATCGGACAAATGATATCATCACTGACAGTATCAGATTGGTTAGAGATTGCTCTAAGCTCGGCTAACAAATCGGCATCCTCGGCAGATCCGCCTCGATCTCCCTTGAATGTATTGGGTAGATTGGTCATAATCCCCGTATGCAGTTCCTTTTGCTCATCCTTATCAATAGTCGAATCATCAATGGCGGTACTATTTACATTCTGAGATTCGGCAGCACATTCTTCTTCACTGCCACTATTCTTTGGTACAGGAGCTGCGACAATGATATCAACCTCATTTTTCATGACAGATTTATTCTTCTTTTGTTTCCATGGTGGAAGGGGGTTTGTCGGTGGTGTTGACTTGAGTTGGGGTACATCATCTTCGACTTTCTTCTTCTCGGATATGACTTGGCCATCATTATTATTTGTTGGAGTTTGGCTGTCAGTGTTGACTTCATCACTTGACTTGTCGGTATCTCCTCCATCAAACCTATTACCAGATGAAATGGCACGCAACTCAGCAAGTAATTCAGCATCTTCTGCTACTCCACCTCGATCACCTACAAATGTTTTTGGTAAATCAGATACAATCCCCTTTTTATCTTCTCCAGTAGGCTCTTTTTCTTCAACTGTTGCAGCCTCTTGATTAGTTGAAGTCTCGTCTTCGCTTGATTTATCAATCACTTTACTATCTTCTTCTGGTGGCGTTATATCATCTTTCTTCTTTGAATCATTATCAATTATATTGTCTTCTTCTAACATAATGGCATTTTGAAAGGGGTCCAAAACCGCATCGGTACTTGAATCTGGGAATATTGTTGTTGTCTTGGCACCCTTTTGTTTCCACGGAGGCAACTCTTCTTCCTCTTCGTCTGTATTAATTGACTTTTTCTTTCCTCCAAGAGGCGGTAGGACAATACGTTTTTCTTCTGTTTTACTTTCATCTGTGGTGGCAACAACTGCAGTGTCACCAATATCAGATGTGCTTGGACTCTCACTCTCTTCTACTTTTTCTTCTTCTTGCACCTCATCAAACCGATTAGTAGAAGCTGATTTAATCGAAATGGCATGCATTTCAGCAAGTAATTCTTCTTCTGAAGGAGAATCGGTAATCGGTGGGGGTTGCTCAGCTGTGACTACTTCAGTCTCTACAATATTTGTGTTGTCGCCCTTGGTTGGGAGTACACTATCAACAATTATGTTATCAGCAACAGTACCCTCAACATTTTTACTCTCCTCATTATCTGCTGCAGGCATGGGCATTGTTACTTCTTCTTCTTTACCTGCGGTATTATCATTTACGGCTGGTTCATCAGTATTATTTAACGCAGGCTCATTATTATCATTCTACATATATCAATTTAATACAATTATACATTTTCATAATATAACGTTAGTACAAACCAATCGCACATTGTAAACACACAAGCCAAAAAAACATTTAACCACAAATAAACAAAAAATACATAACAATAAACTCACATCATTAATACCATCACCATCTTCAACAATATCAACATTATTATCAGTATTCACCTCAAAATGATCACTTAATCTTTCACGTAATACAACAGTACTACCACCAGCTGATAATCCCACGGATTTACATTTCTTCTGTAATGCTCTGTAATTTAATGCATTAATTTCATCACTTGTCATGGATGGTCTACTCTTTGGTGGTTTGGTAGTAGCAGGCTGTTCATTATTATCATGAACCATCTTTTCTTCGTCGTTGTTACTCATATTGGTATATCTCAATAAATTAATCTACACGGTTAGTGGCGCGCAGTAATTTAGCTAACCTACGCTCTTCTATACTCTACTATTTGATAAGCAAACAATCAACACCCCGCCCAACTTCTAATAAATAATAACGATAAACAACACACCAAGTAAAAACTGAAAAATACGTTCCGGTATCTTATCCCGTACTCTCGACCGGAGACCGGATACGAATTTATACTACGCTGGACTACGCTTCACTCCATCTAAATTAATGCAACTTGTGGCGCTTATCTTTGCTACAAAATATGATGCTACCCACTATACTTATACTGATTATAACTTTATTGTCAGGGGTATGTGCATTCACAAGTCCTGTGCAATTTATAGGCTCTCAAGGTATAAACTATGCATCAAATTATGAACAAAGCAGATATGCACAAATATTACAGTCGACACCAATACAACAACAACAACAACAACAAACATCATCACAACTGTATATGGTGTATGCGCCACCAGAAGATGCAGAAAAGGTGAAATCTACAAAGCCTAAACTACCACAACCGAAGGTGAGTTATCGTTTATTTGTAATATGCTGAGTCTCTAGAGTGACTATTTGCATAATATGTTGTGCCATACTAACTTCTTTGCAAACACACATGAATAGATTGGTGATTTTGTACGATACTATGATGTTGATGGGGGTAAATCAGACGGACAAGTATTAGTTGGTAAAATATCCTTCATTCAATCAGTCGGTGGTACAAACATAGCATCTGCCAACTCTGATGGAACAAATAAATGGTTAGTAGAAATAACTGAAATGGAAGATGTAGGTGATGGATATTATTCAGAATATCCATCGCGTAAGAAGAAACGCAAGTCATTACGAAAGTTGGAAGAGATTGCACCACTACCGGCTTCATTTGTTCGATCGGAGGATGCCTATAAGGTACCATTGGAACGGGGTAGTAATCGTCCAATGCCAAGTCATTCAGGATATGATTTAATAGAGTATGAAGGACCAATGGCAATACCGGTAAATGAAGAAGTGTTACAATCGGATGGTGAAAAGTATGGTGAAATCAAATTCAGTCTATTGAAGAATGCAGCTATTGCTGGATTAGCTGGTAGTATTGCTGCTGAACTATTCCGTGGAATTGAAGTTGCAATTATATATGCCGCAGGTGCCTTGGCGGGTGTATTATATCTCTTCTTCTTGGGTATTAAGACTGATACTGTTGGCAGTACAGATAGCAAGTTAGGATCCAACGTATCCAATTTGCGATTTGTCTTTCCTGGAATAGTACTTGTTGGTGTTGCATTGTACAATATGATGAGTGGTGATACCAATCCTGTATCATCGCCTGGATTGTTTAGTACAGTCACGCCTGAACAATTTGGTGCTGCGATGATAGGATTTTTAACCTATCGGGTACCATTATTCATTAGTCAACTGACACCAGTTCTATCGGAGAGTGCCACTGATATGATGCCAGGAAGTGCCGCAATGGCTATGCGTATGGCTTCGGATGCCAAGAAACGAGGTGTGGATATGTCGGCATTAAATGAAATGGATAGGAAGGATGATAATTTAATAACAGTCCTGGTTGTTAGTGGTCCTGAAGGTACCGGCAAGACGACCTTGGTGAATAAACTATTGGAAGAGGATGATAGATTTGTAAAGCCAATATTGCGAGATCGATTATCAAATGGTGCGACGTTTGAAAGACTGGAACAGAGAGGTGAATTCTTGGAAAAAGATAAATCTGGTAGCTTTGGACTAACAAAGGAAGGAGTGTTGGAAGCAGCTGCAAAGGCGACAATAGCTGAGAGTAATACAGATGATAAGGATGGAGAAAATGAATCAAGCAAAAAGGTTGTAGTTGTTGATGCAGATGTAGACTTGGCAAAGAAATTAGTAAACTTGTCAGGGGCTCGTCTCGTGGGAGTTTGGATAGGGTTAGATGATATTGAGAAGTTTGAGGAACGCTTGAAGGCAAAGATTGCATCAGGTGTGGTTGATATACCTGATGATGAAACAGAAGAAAGTATCTTAAGAGCTAAGGTGAGAAGAGTTGTCAAAGATATTGAGTTCGGGGTTGTAAGTGGCCTATTCGAGTTCTTTATCATTACCGATGAAGAGATAGAAGAGAGTGTCAGACAATTGAAAGAGGCGGCCAATTATTGCTTCTAGCTATATTATATTGATTGTGTAATATAATAGAAAGCACAGTTTAAGTGATCATTATTTATGTGATTTGTATTGAATGTGTTGCTGCATATTTTGTTGAGTAAAGCAGCTATGTTTTCAGTGACCATCAAATATGCAGTACACATACGTCGAGTTGGCACGTCATTCACATAGACTAAATACGCTTCACTTCTTCTGATGCTTTGATTGTTTAATCTTCTTCCTCTTTGTCATTGTAGTTTCTTCTTTCCAAAACATATCCAAATGCTTTTCTCCTGGTCTCCATTTCCAATTTTCCTTTTTTAATCGCTTTATTCTCATATCATTGTGTAGTCTACAGGCATACATTTTTTCGCCAGTTTCCTTACAAAATGGATTGTAGTATTTCTTGCATGGAGGAAATGGCAACGAGTGACTATCCTTGCCACCAAACCTTCGTGTGGCTTCGAGTATTGCTTTGCCTTGTGGAGTTATATCGGCAGCGGCTGACATAATGTAGTGACTGCCTCCGTACATATCACCAGATTTTAGTGGCCATCCACAAATATATCCCCATGGAACACCATTCTTTGCATCAGCAGAGGCTTTTATAAAGTATCATTCCCCTGGTAAGATACCACAATCATTGTTCGTTGGGGTGTCTCCTGCTATTGGTTGATGATATCTTTTAGTATCGTCTGATGCATGACTTTCTTCAAGACTTCTCTTCTTTGCAATCCTATTGGAAGAACGACGGTGGCATGGTTCGGCCATATCAGTTTGTTATTGTGTAGTTTTGTAATATCCAATGCTCCCACCCAAGATACTTCTAACAACCGAGTATCGTATCAAATTAGATATCTAGTTATAATGCTTCTTATCTTCTCATATACTCCTACTCTTCATTGAAGAAGTAAATATCAAATATAATAGTATATTGAAGCAACTCTCCGATCATCTGAAATCTTGAGCCCTCCTCCAGTTTTGATAGCAGAGGATCATATGAGTAGGAGGCTCAACTTCATTTTGAGATGTCATTACTAATGTGTTTGACTATCAAAGGTATCTTACATCTTTTTATATATTTATACCTTACACTTTCACAATAATTATGTCTCCTACTCTCCTCCTTAAAACTAATATGATTAATAAATGATGGAATGTTGTAGACCCATTAATAAACATCATCATGTCAGATCAAAAGGAAAAGACTAAAGAGTATTGGGATAAGTTCTACAAAGAGGGCGCATCAGCAAACACGGCACCACAAGATACCAAAGTAAGTGAAGTCGATCATCAATCAAAAGATTTGCTAGAGTGGATAGTACCAAACTGCCCTACAGTTCTTGATACAACCTTGAGTCTCTTTCCACGGGACATATTAACAAATGATAGTATAAATGTTTTAGAGATTGGATGCGGTGTATCTCAGTTATCGTTATCTTTATTACAAAGAACACATGATATGCGCAAACATGATTATAACTTTGTCTCCACTGATGTCAGCCTTGTATGCATTGAACAGAATAGAAAACGAGATGATGATTATATATCTTCACTGAAAACTACAAGTAGCAGTCTCACTTACAATGTATTGGATATATTAGACGAATCAGTAATAAGACAATACAATCAACAATATAATGTTGTTTTGGATAAGGGAACGCTAGATACTTTCTTATTCAGAAGTAAACGTACCAAAAAAGGATCATCTACATATCCACCAATACTAGTAGGATTACTGAACAATATCCATAGTTTATTGAGGAGTGGTGGCTGTTATATAATCATATCTCCTCGGTCTAAGATCAAGTCTGTAAGAGACTTTCGTGGATTTACATCAGTTCGTCGAACAGTAATTGATACTAAAGCATTGGGTGGCGGTGTATTAGTAAAACAACAATCCAAGTCTGAAGTATACATATATCAATGTATTAAGAATGACTCTTACAATCCGGAGACAGATAAGCCATACCGCGACACTTTAGATTGCAAGCTTGATGATGAAGCTAAATGTACCAAGTGTCAGGTGACCTTCAGAGAGTTCAGAGGCAATGAAAAGGTTGAAGACAAAGGGGAAGTAATGTTCATTCGACGTTGGAAGAATCACATGATGCATTGCAAAGGAAATAAAGAATAAGTAAGTATGGCTATAGACAATATAGTGTAATTAAACTTACTTAACACGATCAAACGTTATAAACTAAACAAGGCAACACAACAAACAAGCAATTGCACAACGTTGAGCAATACAATACAATGCCACTGCTACTCTTGAGGTTATGCCAATTGGTGGATAACATTATCTGTCACAGTAGTGAGAAGAGAATAATCTTCAGTATCGTTGATAGTATCTACCTCCTCACAAGAAGAGGTATCCTGAGCAGACTGGTGTGCTGCATAAATCTTCATCCACATCTCTCTCATGGAATCTAGGACATTAGAAGTCTCGCCAAATGAACCTTCTGCACGATATTGAAACCTCATTTCCAGCTTGCTCTCCTCAAAAACTTCATTCTGTGCCACATCACAAGCATCAGTATCAATACTACATATCCACTGAAGTGTACGCCAAGCTAATGCAGCGTGATTGCTTTCATCCATAGCAATTATGACAAGCTGTTCTTTGATGAACGTCAAAGTCTCGTGGTCAATATCTGAGTACAAACTATCTTGTACTCCTTGGTCCATGACGGCAGTGATATGATCAACTTCTAGAGCTGCCGAAAATGCGCTTAGGGTCTCATCAACACATCCCTCCTTGGCAACAGCGAGAGCAAGCTTCTTTATATCATGATTAAACTCATGAGTCGATTGAGGTAGTGGTCCGGGACCAATAATCTTGTCTGTCAATCTTGATACAATGTCAAAAGACTGCTTGGTATGTTTAATCTCATCGAGACCTGCCTTCAGAGCATCTTCCACTAACTCACTTGGAGCTTGATTTGACATGAGAGCAATTGAAAACGCTGAAAAGCTAGCAACAGAAGAATGCTCGCCTAGAGCACGATTGGTCCATTCTTCTCCCAGCAAGAACCGACCATGGCTAGTGCCATTGTTTTGTGGAGCTGTGCTCACCAAAGCCTCGCTAGACCAAGACAATTTGACTTCATTGCCACCAATCAATGGCATAGCATGTAAAGTAGCGCCGGTAGAATCAACATAGGGTCTCCCGATGACAGCTTTCAAGCACGACCCTTCCCATTCATCAAAAGCATTCACAGTATTGTTCTCTTCGAGGTTCAGCACTACGGTTGCTTCGGTTGCAGGGAATGTTAATATGGCCTCGTAGTTCACTACATTATTCTCTAGGATCTCTTGTGTATTGTTTTCAACGACTACATCAATAGCTCGGGCTGCAGGAGCGTTGTTAATAGTTACAGTCTTGCTGCAGCTATTGATTAGAATCTCGACATTAAACGTACAAGTTTCTTGGAGATGACGTTGCTGTTCGTTCTTTCGGATGCCACCAACCTTGGAAGATGACCTTTTTGGGTAGAGAGAAGAGATGGCCATTGCAAAAAGAGCAAACTTGCCAAACCAAAGGTGATTGTTTTCGTTGTTAGGGAGTATGATAGTAATAATAACAATGGCGAAGATTGCAGTAGTCATGCGGAATGCTCGGTTGAAACCACTGCTGCGATCAGTATCGCTATCTTGAGCTCCATCCCACCAATTTGGAGAAGGTGTAGGTGCGCCGCTCTCTTCTACATTTGAGGTAGGTGATTTGGTTGGAAAATCACCATCAATAGCTGCAAAAGTTGATGTTGTTGAGATAATCTCAGATACTGTGGCATCTGTTGTTGTTTCAACTTTGATAGGTGTCGATGATGATGATGGACTTGAAGTTTCCTCGATTAGGTTCTCAGTGGTGGTACTTTCTGTTGAAGTCTCCTCAATCATCTCAGTGGAAGTTGTGGTGGTTGTGGTGGTAAAAGTTGACGAAGTTGTTGCCTCAGATGTTGTCGTTCCTCCGGATTTTCCGCCAGACTTTGTACAGTAAGAAGCTCTGCCTCCACTCAAGTCAAGGCAGCAATAGTCATCATCAATGCCTGTATCACACAATTGGCCCATATTATCACACGTTCCTTCAGAGGCAGGAGGCATGCTTTCAGGAGGGGGCTCTTGACAACAAGATGGATACAAACACATGTCTGTACTGCGGCACATATATTCAAGTCCACCATTTGGGATGTCCATGCAATCACATTGCAAGCTGGGGTGTGTCACTCCACAACAAGTTTCTTCGCCTGCAGTACAGCTAGCACCAACTTCAGAACAAGCCTCCCCAACACCGCATACTTCCTCGATGTTACTAGATACTGGATCATCCCCATTTAATGTGGCTGGAAGGCTTGCAGTGCACACAACATTACATCCGCCACAGTAATTTGCAGAGCATACTTCTCCTTCAGCACAAGCTCCTCCCACCTCACATGGATCAGCTACACATTGGACCTTCGTCTCACAAGTATTACTTTCTGGGTTGATGCATTCACCCTCTGGACAATCCTCCACAAATGGGGGTAACTTTTCGATAACTTCAATAGTGGTTTTATCTGCGCAAGTACCTGAGTGAGATACACTGACTCCGACACTGTTTGCAGCACAGGCATTACCATAATCTTCTCCATCACATCCACACACTGGTTGATATATTTCAGCACAAAAAGGTGGCTTGACAAGACAATATCCATTATGAATACCAGATTTCTCTGTGCACACCCCTTCTTCCAGGTGACAATACTCCCCTTCACCTTTACAATTATTGTCTGGATCGGCTGCAAACCCAACTTCACATTTCACTTCCGATGTTACTGGTAACGGTTCGGTGGTGCTGTCTTCACAAGTACCTGATCGAGAGATACTCACACCGGCACTACTTGCAGCACAAGCATTACTGTAATCATTACCATCGCATCCACATACTGGATCGTATATTTCAGCGCACAAATCTGGTTTTACTTGGCAATATCCACTATGAATACCAGACTTATCATTGCATACCCCTTCTTTCAAGTAACAATATTCTCCTTCACCCTGACAACTATTGTTTGGATCAGCGGCAGCTCCCGTCTCACACTTTCCTCCACTTGTATTGATTATTTCAGTAGGTTGGATTGTTTGTGGACCAGGAAAGAATTGATCAAATCCACCTGACCATGACCAGAATGCTTTATATGCAGATGATTCAAGGAATGACATAGCACTTGATTCTTCATCTGATACGCCATCAAAGGTAACATCTAATTCGACTGACCCATCATCGTTAGTAACAAATCTAGGCATGGCTGGAATTATGGAAGTTTCACTTGTATCACAATTGCTGGTTATTAATAACTTGCCAAAGTCGGGAGGCACTGTATATTGTTAAGGAGAGTGGTATTAGATTAGATGTAGTAATTGCAATAGAATACCATAAAACAATAAAGTTTAGTACAACATATCTATGAGAACTCACCAGCCTCCTGTCCGTCCAAGGCATTGATAGTATCAACATATCTCTGGACAGTCACAGGCTATCAATAGAACAGAAACGAGAAGGAAGATTTGTTAGTATTATCAACAGATAAGTTGTTAGTATTGCAAAAGATATATTATACATACTACGGGTGAATTGACAGTGATGGTAGATCGACTATAATCAAATGCCAAGTCCTCTTCAAGATGGAGTGTATTTTTAGATGATGCTACGCCATTAATTTGACGTTCAGATACAACAGACTTGATTATAAATCCCAATATGAGGGCTGCTTGATGATAGAGCATACTATTATTTTAATTGTACTTTTGAGTGAAGATAAGATAACTTTTTTGTTTTGAATGGAATCAACAATATCAGAGAGCAGTCAATCAAACTCAAATTTCTCTCAGATTATAATATAGTGGATAGACGAGGATGGTGCCGCTATGTATTATCGGTGTCATATATCGTGTCAAAGGAAAAGTGATAGTAGGTCCCGGGCGGGGTGTGGATTCGATTTTTGAGAACCCTGAATCATTTATGTTTGATCGCCAAATATGTCTCAATAACCTTCTTGAATAAAAGAAAGCAATCTTCGTGCCAACCCAAAACTTCACACCCCTTCTTGTTTTGGTACAATTATGGTCCTAGAAGCTTCAAAAATAAGAATCAGAAGTATCAAAAGTGGTCTATATTGCATCATCTAAATGTTTGTGGTGACAAATATTGATAACAAAAGACATGAAGACAAATAAATGAGATTATAAGGAAAACAATAAGCCTGAGAAAACACACTAATGAGGCTATCACGCAATGACCGCTGCACCAAAAAGCAAAAGCTCAAGTTGAATAAGCTTCTTTGGGGTACTTGTGAAGTATTTTGATGGGTGGGCTACGGTCATACTGCCTGTTGATGTAACTGTGCAGCAAAGTGGCGTTTTGCGCACAAATAGCAACAAAACGCCTGAGAAAACACACAAATGTCTATCACGCAATGACCGCTGCACCGAAAAGCATCAGCTCAAGTTGAATAAGCTTCTTTGGGGTACTTGTGAAGTATTTTGATGGGTGGGCTACGGTCATACTGCCTGTTGATGTAACTGTGCAGCAAAGTGGCGTTTTGCGCACAAATAGCAACAAAACGCCTGAGAAAACACACAAATGTCTATCACGCAATGACCGCTGCACCAAAAAGCAAAAGCTCAAGTTGAATAAGCTTCTTTGGGGTACTTGTGAAGTATTTTGATGGGTGGGCTACG
>Ga0214478_100045_pt1 | contig 53382 bp, 47 predicted proteins | sample M1_20Mar14CPVII9_2_FD_178001 | JGI IMG/M metagenome (GOLD analysis project Ga0214478, IMG submission 178001) | Marine eukaryotic communities from Monterey Bay, California, United States - M1_20Mar14CPVII9sort6BwellD7 | ecosystem: Environmental > Aquatic > Marine > Unclassified | place: USA... | reverse complement strand
TGAGATGTTACCTGATTGATCCCAGATGTCATAAAGCGAGTTGTACTGGGAGATTGGTTTAAAGTTGAGATTGGCCTTGAGAAGAGTTGAACCTTTTCGGCGATTCCAGTTGACAGACCAGTGTAAGATTCACTGATCCAATCCGGTGAGCCGAGCCTCTGTTATTGACGAACCAGAAGAAAGTCCAGAGTAGAAGCTAGACTTGAGATGTGCCTGAAGAAGATTTGCCCCAGCAGATACCCAGAAGTTCCCTCGAAGATGATCCGACCCGATGGCTTATGCCGTGAGCCTTATCAAGATTCTCAATGCCCTCCTCTTACCTTTCCGGCAGTTTTGTTGCTACTGACAGATCCTAACACTATCTTTCTCTTTTTACCTTAGCAACAAATGGGGTTATTCGTCTCTCCAAGTGTATTTTGTTCTCGAAGATTGTGTGTTTGACCTAATAACGTTCCTGGCATTTTGAGCCGAAGAATCGTGTCTCCTCAAGAGACATATATTCTGTATCTTAATGATGCAGACCATTTTCAGTAGGAAAACCAGTAGATATCCTTGGGAGGATGAATTGAATAATGATAAATATTTTGGGGTTGATATTTGATACCTGTAGAATGGAGATTCTCTTGTATGGACTTGACAGTTTACTATGCTTCTTCAGTTAGTTGTGAATGCCGTTTCTGCTAGCTGGACAGTTGCCTATTTGATGGTACTTCAATCTGGGAGCTGATTATCGTATCTATGCCTTCTTGAGGTTCGACTCGGACATGCCTATGTTGATATGATTCTTGGCAGTGCCTATGATGTTGCCATTTCTGCTCGCGATGAGGTGGTGCTCCCGAGTTGGTCTGTGGTGAAAGAACAGCTACCCTTAGTTATACTCGGACATGCTTATGTTGCCATGGAATCTAGATTCTTGACAGTGCCTCGACGAGTGCTGTTAGACTTGAGCCGGTCAGTGTCAGGAGTTGACATGTTGCCGTTTCTAGGCCTAGCAATCCCGAGTTGATCTAGTGAAGAAAGCTACTATCCTTGGATTCTCGTTACACTCAGACATGATCATGTTGCCAAGAGAATTATGAGAGATGCCGAGGCAAAGTGATTCTTCTACTGATCCAGCACGGACTCTTCCATTCTTGAGCTACTGCGATGTCTGGTAACACTTTAAACGGTCTAGGCCACGTCTCATGTATCGTTCTTGACGAATGGTAACCTTTCTAGTGGCCACCTCCATTGCTGCCTTGCACCTCGATGTAGATGAGGATAACTTGGCATCAAGATAATGTTGTGTGGCACCACGTATTACCATACCTCGGGAGCCTAGAAGGCACCTTTGAGGAGTGAAGGGGTGTCATTCTCAAGGTAAGTTTATATTATTAAAAGATAGTGCTAAAATAGATACATCATATAATATAGCACAAGGGGTTATATTATCTAGAACTCTTCGTCTTCCTAGGTTAATGCTACTCGATCAATCAACGACTAAGCCTTTCCATGATACCATCCTTACGCCTCTGTAAATAGTCTAGAGTATGTACTAGATTGACATCCTTACGTTCTTGTAGACGTGCTAGCTCTGATTTGATACCCTCAAGCTCACGTCGAAGTCTACTCTCCACATACAATAGAGGCATCGCTCTGACAAATTGATTGATTGAAGACAGCTTACTCCCCTCAATATTCACTTCAACTTCTGGTAATACGTCAGGGCAAGGATGAATATAATATGGATTATTTCCGTAATCTTCCGATCGCTTCAGACACGATGCTGCCTCTTCGAACCATTTCAAAACAAACGGCAAGAGTTTGAACTCCCATTCAAAGAATGGAGTCATATCCAATTTATGATGTTTGAGTATCTTGTTCATTGCAACTCCTTTCTTATTCTTGTGTTTGTTCAATGTTCCAATGTAGTTACCAATGCAAAGTGTGTGGTTCGATTCAAATGTTGCATTGATGCTTGATGTAGTGTAGAGAATGCCTTCCGTGTTTCACCAGTAATAGAAAAGCCATAATCATTACCCATGGATAATCGTTTCAAGGTATGATTGTGTACCAATGCATCCGCAAAGGCAATACCAGCAGCATCATCAAAGTTTATCCCTGATAAAGATAATTCTCTACAATTATAGTTGGGATCTTTAAACATTTCTGCAAAAGCCTGCCAACCTTTACTTGTTACTGCATCGATTCCCTCAAACTCAAGGCGCCTCAAACTTTGGCAGTGGATAACACCAGGTATCAATTCATTTAAACTCTCATCAGTAATCCCGGTATTACATAGAGACGAAGTGTTTCAATCTTAGCAGTTGGGAGTTGAAGTAGATTAGCCAATGCAGTGCATGCAATTTCATTCAGGTGATTATCCAAATCGAGTTGAAATTCTGCCCCGTGGTCGTGAAAGAAGCCCATACACTTTCCTTCCAGATTGTAAACTGAATTGTATGCATCAACTACTTCATATAGCCGTGCTTCGTTGGGTAAAATAGTATATGAAATAAGAAGTCTCATAATGTGCATAAGATGTGTATAATAAACTTACCATAGTCCGCTTCAGCTTCTTCTAAATCGTAGTCCAGATCAGAGTCTGAATCGGAGCTTAAATCTGTTTCTGAATTGGGATAGTGATTACTCGTATCAGAATCTAAATCGGAGCTGATGTAATTGTAGTTCATCTCCTCCATAATATTGTTGATCCTATGTTAATTTTGCAATGACGTGAAAGTTGGAAGCAGAAGTTCGTACAAAGACTACGATAATTGCAAAGATTTTTCTCTGCAATAATATGATCCAACGAGATGTATACAACTGCAGACTTATCCTTGCATTATACCCTTTAATCACTACTCATATATCATATTCTCCGCCAATAAATAATAACTTTGTACTCTTTTTCAGGCATTCAGATGGCCTTTTACGGGTTCAATTATGAGAAGAAGGACCACCACCATGAGAGACTGGCAGCGTACTGTATTGGTAGTAAACATAAAAGAGGAGGAGTTTGTATTGTGTAGCAACTATGCCTATTTTTTAAAGGATTTGCAACCTATTTATATCTTTCTTCCTCACACCCTGCCGACCCGCCTGCGAATAAGTTTTTTTTTTATGAGAGTTGAGTTACTAACGATTTATGTGGGAAGAGTTTAGATAGCTACAAAGTGTTATATATCTAACAATGGATACAACACAATCACAGCAAAAGAGGATTCGTTCTATGCCGCCGGATGTTACGGTTGTGGTAGGCATAGGTGATAATCAGCAAGAATTCGAGTGCTACAAAACCGTGCTATCATTTGCTAGCCAATACCTTGATGCAATGTTGAGTAATGATATGGTTGAGAATAGCACTAGCCGTATCGAATTCCCCGATAAAGAACCAGAAGAGTGGAAGATTGTATACGGATATATGATAGCACGTGATATGAATGTAGTTAAGGAGAATGCCCAGATGCGTAAGTTTAAGTGTGCATAAGATATGCACAAAATACTTATTTCATAAGATATGTGCTACCTATACGTCTCATTTATACCCCTTGTTTAAACACCCATAATGTTATAGTTGCACCATGGTTCAACTACTTCCAAATGACAGAACAGCTAAAAGAATGTGACAACATCCTGGCGGAGAAAGCTCAGCGAATGATAAATTACAAAGAACACCCTCATAAAGTCAATGAAGAATTATGGCATAAAACCGACAAATCAGAGTCTCAACTCAAGCTGAGGAAAGAGAACTTCAACAAGATTATTGATTTGTTACATCTATCATATATTTATAACCTTAACTTTACTCAGTGGTTTATTCATGACTTTATTGAATCATCCATGTACAATGACCATTTCCTTGAAATGCATGACTTGTTTGATATGCCAGTTATTAATACTTTGGTGGAACTAGCCCTTCCCTTGGAAAAAGATGATATTCATGACATTGATTTGTCACAAAAGTCAGTGTTTTACTTTGATGAAGATTTCGAATGCAGGGATGAGTTGCAGAAGCTCTCTCTTGATAAGATAAATAACAACAAAGATATGTTAGCATGGATTATATCCAGTCACATGGAAAGAAGGGCGAATAAGTATCTGAGGGAGGACAATAAATCGTTGAAAATTGATAAGGAGGCTCTTATGAATACACTCGGTTTCGGTGAAGAAGATGTATGGAGAATTCGGCAACAGGCAGAGCGAATCATTCGAATGGCTGCGGCTGCTCCATAGAATGAAAGAATAATAGTCGTTGCTGATAATTGTAGAGAGTTAGAGTTGCCGATCAATTAAACAATTCTTATCTAACACTCTATCAAACATATCTATTCAAACAGGACGATGGTATCACCACATCTATCCTCCCTCATTCGTCAATAGCTCCATATAATATAGTAAATGTTGTGTTAGGTAAAGAACTCTTCTTTAAGTTACAAAGCATAATAGATAGAGGCCTGGATGTAACGTGCCACTCTACGGTTGCAGCGTGTTGCCCCCTCTCAAGCTACCTAGGTGCTCTCTAATCTTCCTTTTAACTAACAAAAGGATACCCTCTGTACTTTATTTTGTTAGGGCTACAATATGCACAGGACAGCACGGCAAGTTATGTCAGCTCCTGGTTCCTCTAAATGATCTATATCGCCTACAACGTAGATCTATTAACAGACATATACTTAAGGTTGTTAATTATACATTCAAAAATTGTCATAAGGGCTAAGTAAGGAGCAACAAACTCTAAAACTCTTCTATTTCTTCTTTTGTTTTTCCTTCTTCTTATTCCTATCTTCTCGCAGCCTCCGATTCAACTGATTCTTTCTCTGATATACTGTTACACCCTCTGTGTCTTTAACTTGACTCAATTTAACGCCAGGAGTATAGAGTTGAGGGAAGATAAAGCCACCTTGTAGTAATGCGTCAAGCAAGGACATCTTCGGATCCTGTTGTCTAGCTTTGATTGCCATATTCATTCGTCGATCTCCGTGTCTGCCAGGGTGACTTTTAAACTTCTTCATTCTGTCTTCTTGTTTATTTACATTGTCGTTATTCGGTACACCGATTTGCCCGATTTGCGGAGATCTGGCAGCTTGTAGATCTAATTCATTCATCACTGGTATACCGGGGTTGGGGCTTATGCTTGCGGAGTGTATGCTTACTCGCTTTGGTGCGATGTTAGCAAGGACTAAGGCCTGCTCATTTAAGTTCCCACCGACGTCATGTGTTGAGTTCTCTTGGATCATGCCATTATCCGATAAGTTGCCATCACTATCTGACACTATATTATTATCATCCATGCCTTCTTCAATTGTATGCCTTGCTCTGGATGATGCGCGTTTCACATTTTATGAAGATGCAGAGAGATGACATTAACATATGTGAGTAGATGTGGTTTACAAAGACGATCAAATAAAGACAAAATAAGGACAAATCAAGTAGCCAATCACTCGGACTTCATAATGAGCGCTTGAAATCACACGATAAAACAACACTAACGCGGACTTTCCTGACAAAAGCTTCTAAGCAAACGGGAACTTGTCCACCTAAGTCCGCTGGAAGACAAGTAGAAGGCATGGAGTTCTGTGCAAGAGTTTCTAACACTCTGTCACTCGTTCCACTATGTACCACAAGTATTTGTCGTGATTTAATCGATAGCGTAGCTTTTATTAGCGGTGATATAACCTTGAATATTTTATTTGGATTGCAAATATGAATGACTTTGCGCCTCATAGGGAAGTATTGATCACCAGATTTGGCAATTGCTTTGGTCATAAAGTATGATATTATACAATGAGTATAATATCATGAACACAACACGAAAGTAAAGGGATGCACAAAAGTCAACACCACTCACCAACTAGTCGTCTTGGTTTGAAATGTTTAAGTCGAACATCACCAAGATTTATAACTTGAACAAACCCATGCCTTCGGCAACTTGGATTGCTCATTGCAACATGTATCAAGTACCACCAAACTTTGATCACTTGTGCATCCACCTCGTCCTGAGCTGCAGCTAAAGCAGGATTGGCATAAAAGATGGCTCTGCCTTGATTATCTAACACTGGTAAAAGCTTTATAAACCCCTGCTTTATCGATGTTTCACTTCCTTTCATGGCCCCTTAAATTATAGTTGGTACATGTGATATGAAAGTTAATGACACAGACTTGCATGAGTAGAAAGTACGTAATGAACATATCTACATACCAGATAAAGTGAGAGGCAACGTATAATCATCACCGAATACCTTATGCCGATTTTTCCAATATCTCAAGAGTCTAAGAAGTGCAAGCTTTTTATGTAACACATACACAAAAGTCAAACATTATGATGTAAGAAGAAACACATCAAATATCATCAGATAAACAGTACCAACTTTGAATATAAATACTCACATCAACATTAAAATGCTCAGCATAAAGAAAACCCAATAAATGATCATTATCGACGAAATCTGTAACCTGTTGAGCATACATAAGAGATGATTTTGCATCAATTGGAACTGCATCTAGCTTTTGTTTTAGTTGCATTAAAAGATTACTCTCATATTGTGCATCTGTGCCCGGTGAAAGTAGTGTATCAATAATCTCATCTTCTACCTCATTCTCGTCTATATATTTTGGTTCTGCAAATGGTTTGTATGAAGTATTGTTGTTGTTGTTGTTGTTGCTATTATCCATATTGTTGAGTAAGTAATCTCGATTTACAATTGAAGATTGATTACGATACGGATTGATACGTGCTATCCCTATATATTGCATGAACAGTAGATCAAGAGAATATACGATTGGTGATATGTCTCATAAAAAATAATTTTATCTTCCTCCAATAATCTCTCTAAGCTATTCCTCTTCACAATTTGAGATTGCACCACCGAAGGAAGAGAGATCTATTTGCAATTATTACTACACAATAACCTGCTCAATACACCACAATCATCGCATAAGCTGCAAAAGACGCCGCACCACCTCTTTTGCACTACACAGTCATTTTTTACACAAACTCACAACATGAATAAAAGATACAACTGTTTTTGCATGGTAACCCAACAAACGACAAAGTGCGCTGGTTGTAGAGGTGATATGCCGCCATGGGAGAGCAATGATAATTGTAGAGAGTTAGAGTTGCTGATCAATTAAACTACTCTTATCTAACACTCTATCAAACATATCTATTCATACAGGACGTGGACTGTCCCTCAACCGTCAATAGCTCCATTCGAACTTTCCCAGGCGACACCCGCTTTACCTGCCTTGTCTTTCTCTGGTTCATATTCTGTAGGAAAAGTTCTCATGGATGTACTTCCGACCATGATATCCACTGTTTTACGGAATCTCTCAAAGACTGATTCTTGAATGTATGGTACCCCATGCTTCTCACAAATTGCTTTAAGACGAGGCGCACCCTTCTGATATTGCATCATACTTAAATCTGGATAGACGTGATGCTCAATCTGATAGTTTAAAAAGCCATGCCAAAAGTCAATTATGTCAGTACCAGCTGCATAGTTGACTGAACCAATAACTTGCCTGACATAGAATGAACCAGTTTTAGGTTTCACCGTATCATCAAAGGTGTACATATCCTCTCCACAATGATTCGTCACGATTGTTATAAAGGAATGCACATTGGTTAACAGCTCTGCAAGTATGAGATTGACTAATGCATGTACTGCAAGTGATGACCCGACATTAGGGACGAGAGATAAAGCTGATGGGATTACTATTAACCGCCCAAGTTGTGGTCCGATACCCTTGACTAAGAAGTCGATGGGTTTAATAATCTTTCGTATACCCTTGCTTCTTGGATTAATGAGAGATCCGATGGTAACTGCCTCTTTGGGATCAAAACCCTTAGGCAGCTTCTTCCCAGCCTTTAATAATTCATTCACTTTCAGCTCCTATATGTGTTGGGAGCATAATAGTACCACTTCCATATTGGCAAGAACAGTGCAACGAGCATATACTTGAAAATAATCGGTACATTGGCATCTCTAACAAAGTCTACATTCCGTTGCACTAAATCTGGATCTTCGGCTTGATTTAATGAATAATGATGTAGTCGATTGTGTTCAATATTCCAAGCCTCTGGTATCATCCAATCTAACCAATCGATACATCTATTTACAAATCCGAGACCGAACTTTCTACTATTGAATCTTCCAGCATCAACTCGGTTGTATCCCCCGTGGCATGTATGATGAGCAATCATTGTCCAGCTTGCATAACACCATGTACTTAAGGCTAATACTGTAATTGGATTTGGCCTTGTCCATACTGTAGCTAATCCCAAAATAGCAGCGATATTCCGCCATTTAACAATCTTGCTCAAATGTTTCACGTCAGCATCGCCAGTATCCTTGAGTAATTGCTTCCCCAGATCAGACACATCTTTACCAAATGAATCATAGTCTAAGTTTGCAATCCATGCATCTTTATCATCTAAAGATGATGATGATGATGGATTGATGTGCACATCATCATCCAACGGGATAGAGACCGCATGTTTTGCAATAGAAAGAAGTTGAGGTTTACTACGCCCTATACTAAATGAAGCCACCGTGGAAAATTTGTATATTGCAAAGATAATAATGTTGTAAAGGATATGCATATTGCCACTTCTCTCTGATACTAAGCGATGATATCAATCCAATAATCAACCCAAAGAAATGAACACATCTTGTGCTCTTACTCTCTATCGAGGAAAAGAGCAATCCCACACATCACCACGACATAAGGAGGAACACTACTGAAGAGCTTCAATCACACACATGCCGTCATAGTTGCTAGCACTATGAGTAGCCCTATTACAGGCAATCCCAGAACTCTCTACCGTACCAGGCCAATATTTATCTCATTACTTTGCATAGTTGAATAAAAAGGATACAACGGTTTTTATGATCTCCCACCGACAAACAATCAACTCAACGCTAGTACGCAAAATGGTAGCGTCATGGCAGGTCACATTCGTCACCCTTTCGATGGCAGATGGCCTCACTATATATGCAGTGTGTATGCCTCCTCTCCGACTCAACTACGAGAGACAGCTACTCCGAAATATGCCACCACTCACTTAATTGCAACATACCACCACTATCCCCCACCATACAACTTGCTCATAAATTATACAATCGAATATCTATAAGAGCTCAACTGTATATACTGCATCATATCATTATCAAACGTTATTATATTATCCAACAACTAACAACCACATATCAATATGAAGTTTACCATCGCCGCCACTACTCTCCTTTCTATTGTTGTATCGTCGTCGGCACAACAACATCATGTACATTGGAGAATTGATCGGGAACTACAAGTACCACCAGGAGGCGGTTTCACATCCCCTTCGGCGGCACCTACTGGTGATGTCCTATCGGGTAAAAGTAGTAAGAGCAAGGGTTCGAAGTCGTCGACAAGTAAATCATCAAAGACTGCATCACCCACCGATATGTTTGCCACGGACGCTCCGACTGATATGTTAACCGACAGTCCAACCGATTCACTCACCACTAGCAAAAGTAGCAAAAGTAGTAGTGAGAGTAAAAGTGGTAAGGCAACAAGACTCTTTAGTCCCAGGACAAAGTCCGCCAAGAGTGGTGAATCAAGAGTACTTGTATAATTACCGGCTTTGGTTTGGGTATTGAGCTGATGTATTGTATATGTTTGAGAGTTAGAACGGATGGAGATAGTATTGATATAGAATTGCAATAGACAGATGAAGATTGATAGGTAGAAGACGAATGGACGATAGATGAATAGAGATAGATAGAAGACGCATAACAGTATTAAGTAAAGAACTTAAATCCTACTAATATATCTCCCTCCAATATACATAAACTTTTTCCTTCGTGTCTCTCTTCTTTATGCTCTCGTGTCTCTCTTCTTGCGTATGATCAGAATGAATCAGTTGGCCATATCAGATGAGGTATCGGACTACTATCCCGTGTTGTTAACTCCAATATACTTTGACGAGACGAATCAGCATTGAAGTTGACATACATCCAGCCATTATCATTCACCTCGGTAGCTTCTTTGATATTCATATATGATGGTGTTGATTCTCCTGTCTTGTCGCATTCTTCTTTAATATCTGATAGTATAAATGTTGGAAGTACTAATTCTACTTTCTTCTTATCAACTCCAACACTTTCACCGGCCTGTTCTAATACCACTCCCAGTAGATGTCTAAAGCAACTACTAACGCTGATATCGTAGTCTTCATTGTAGTCCTCATTGTGGCTATGCGTGTCGTATCCAAATTCACGTAGTTGGTATCTATCTCCTCGTTTTCTAATTGACATCCATGCCTTTACTTCAGTGAATTCACAATCATCAAAATCAGGATGTGCTAGAACCCATAATGTGTCACCTAATTCAGCACTAACATATTCTTTCCAATACTCTTTTGAACGTTTCACAGTAATAAATCTCTCCTCCGAGTATGATTTGTGAATACAGTGTAGTTGCTCTATATCTTGTGGAAATTCTGCTTGTCGTAAAGCCCAACCATCACTTCTTGCATGAAATGTATTTATTGTAGTCAAGTGTTTTAATTCGATTGGAACTACTGACCATTCAGATTTGACACACTCATACCCTCCCACTTTGGAATAGACTGGTCTGAAATCTGGATTGGCATGTAATAATGAACATTCCATACCATTACCTTTATCACTCTTGCTACTTGTTGACATGATGTCCAAGGCATCATTTAACAATAACTTACTCAAACCTCTCCGTTGGTGATTGGCCGATGTACAAACTTCCCCAATACCTCCTGCTTCAATAGTTCGGTATTGACCAGGTGCCGATAATGTCCGTCGGAAGATACGTACCGAACTAACAATCTCACCATTCTGACATTCCTCCATTGTATTATTTGCACAATGTATTAATACTCGTATCAAAGATGCGTCACGGCGTGGGTCATTGTGATAATGTCGTGAAAAGTATGATGATGGTGGTGGATTGGGCTTGTAATTGAATATTGATGCACAAAACTCTGACCATCTTTGGATATCGTCTTCAGTTAGACTTCGTAAATGATAGGTTTGTGTTGTTCCATCAGATAGAGTAATTGTATGATCGGAGGATTCAAGAGCACTTTCCATCTTTGGTCTTATACTTGATCAGCCACTGCACAGGCAATATCTTTGACTTTGATAGATTTGCAAAGAGACAAACTTGAGCATATGATGTGCACAAAACTGAAAGCCTAGAAAGATATCTATTACCAAAGTATTTAGCTAATGCCGATAGGATTGGAGATAATAAACCAATAGATTAGCCATCATCAATATAGAGGAAAAAGGACGAACTAATAGAGAGCAACATTCCGTAAGCCCAATTATACAACAAACGTAACAAAAATTTGACAACTGGAAGACATATGTTACTCAATTAGTACTTTTTGATGGATGACTGGATGATGAGCCATAAAGCAATGTGCTTCCTATCTAAACCAATAACATAACTTTTCTCTGATATAACTGAACAAAGCAGAGGATAAACATGAGTAGAGTTATAGTATTTGCAATGGCGGTGGCTATATCCTCTGCCAAATCTGCTTTCATTGCAACAACATCAAAATTGCCATCAAGTGATTCTGCATATACCCTTTCGCCCTCTAAACATTCTAGCATACAAAGCAGTAGTAGTTGCTTATTGGCATATAGAGAACGTAGTCGATATGATCAAAAGGGTTCTTCATCTTCAAGATCTAATGGTAACAACAACAATAATAGACGAAGAAGAAGGGATACCGACAATGACGCAGATACTGACGACTTTGTATCACGAGGATATGATGAGTTCGATGATGACTTTAGTCAAGAATATAATACACAGCAACAGCAGCAGGAGAATACACGCCGTCGTACATTATCAAATACGCCTTCTACACCTTCATCTTCAACTCAGACGACATCATCAACATTCTACTCTCAAAAGTCATTATCAGATCCAACATTTTCATTAATTAATCAAGATTCTAAAAAGTTCTTCCAAAGATTATGTAATGCAGCTAATATCAAACGTCCATCACGTATCCAATCATTGGCATGGCCACCATTATTACAGAATGAGAATTGTATTGTTGCCGATCAGACTGGTAGTGGTAAGACTCTCTCTTATCTGTTGCCACTATTGCAAAAGTTGCATTCGTTGGATACTATCAACATTATAAATGAAGATGGAGTAGAAAAGAAAGAGAGTACAACACAATATAAGAAGAAACGAACAGGTACACCCCGTGTGGTGGTATTAACACCCACAGCTGAATTGGCAGATCAAATCTATTCAGTATGTTCCTCGCTATCGAAAAACTTGTCTGATATGCCAGGAGAGCAACCATGGACATTTAATCCATTCGTAACAACCGCAACAGGTAGTCATTCCACTAACATTCGTGATCAAATTCGATTACTCCAAAGTACACCCATTGATATATTAATATCCACACCTGGCAGATTATCAACTATATTACGTACCAAGAATGCTGGATTGGATTTAGGGTTGTGTACCTCGTTAGTATTAGATGAGGTTGACTTTTTGTTGGTTGATGAAACATTTGGTCCACAGCTACGAACTGTTGGTGTGGCAGTTAATAGCGGTTCTGGCGATGAAAGTAATAATAGTGCACAGTTTATATTCGTAACAGCGACATTACCAGAAGATGTATTAGAATCAATCCAAAGTGAATTCTCTAATATAGTACAAGTTCGTGGTCCGGGCTTGCATCGTATAACACCTGCGGTATCACAAACATTAATAGATGTATCAGTACCCGCGACGAGTAATAGAGATGCACGTGCATGTTTTGATATTAAGGTACAAGAAATGTTAGTTGCTCTGCGGGGTAAGCGTTGTTCCAAAACTTTGATATTTTGCAATACTGTCGAAACTTGTCGGAATGTTGAGAATGTATTACGAAGGAAAGATCGGAAGAATAAAAGAAGTAAGGTATGGGCATATCATAATGCTCTAAGTCCAGAAGTTCGATTGAAGAATTTACAAATGTTTTCAAGTTCAGGTAATAGTAGTAGTGAGGATGGTGAAGAGAGTATACTGGTCTGTACTGATAGGGCAGCGCGGGGTATTGACTTTGATGCCTCTCCTATAGATCATGTACTGTTATTTGATTTTCCTAAAGATCCAGCAGAGTATGTAAGGCGTGTTGGTAGGACGGCACGTGCAGGACGGACTGGAGCATGTACAGTATTGGCATATGGATGGCAGCTACCAATTGCTCGACAGATTATGGGCTTGAGTGATGGTAAGAATAAGAAAGGAGGCAAGAAGAAGAAACGAGGCAGTGCCGTGTTAGAAGCATTTACCATGATGAAGAGTGATGATGGATGGGATGATGATGGTAATGATGAATATGTGATTAAGAATGGTGAAAGACGGAGAAAGTCTGGTTCTGGCGGAGGTGAAAAGAGAAATGGTGGTACTACTGGAGATTCAAGGAAGAGGAAGCCAGGGAAGAAGAAGGGTGAGAAGGGCAAACCGTGGACGAGGAAATAGATAGTACAATTATGCTAGAATAATTGAAATTACTCTTCTCTGTCCGTTTATAGATTAATATTGTGTGCAAACATCTATATTCAAAGATAGTATGTAGTGGGCTATTCCTGATTGTCACCCGGTTCCTCATCTTCATCCGAACCAGACTCGTCAGATGAGGATTCTAGGTTTTCGTCACTATCATAACTGATTGAACTGCAATAGCTGATACTAGTGCCGTCATCATAATGTTTGCCATCATCCTCAGAAAACTCATCCTCCGATTCCTCTTCAGAGTCATCTTTGCTGAATGTGATTGTGATATTTTCACCGGCGTATCGAGCCTTTTCCCTGCTGACTTCATCCTTTACACTACTGCCTTTTCTAGGAGCCCTGCTCTCAAGATGAACTTAAGGATGGGGGAAGCTACAGGAGCCTTGACTGTGCCCTTGTGCCGTAGTGCTTGTGCTAACTCGCAACTCTGGATGAAGTTCTTGGGATAGAGATGTAAACGAGAAAGATATAACCAGACAAAATAATCTTTTAACTTAAGTAGAATTAAGATCTGACATATACAAACACTTAAAACATAAATGTAACAACTACTCCAGCAACAGTCAAAGACGTCAAAACATATGTTGATGAAGCAGCATTCACTGATTCGACTGTGGGTTCAGTAGTAGAGTCTTCAGTAGCAGGCTGATCTTCAAAAGTTTGTGGCTCCTCGTCCTCAACAACGGGTTCTTTGCTAATGGTTTCGGTAATTTGATTAAAGAGAATACAATTTGCTTCAGCTGGCTCGTAAGCTTCTTCAATTTCACCACCATTGACATCGCAAGAACCAGGTGAACCGATAGGCTCATCGAAGTAGTTGCGGAACCAGCGACGACGATGGATAACATCAGGATTATTAGTACCCACAAGACTACACAAATCCAGGGCAACGACGTCGTACTCAGCAAGACGTTGTTCAAACCAACCATTTGGTCCTTGACCCTGAGTGTCATAAACATTCTTGTTCTGGACAGACTTGAATTGGTCAAGGAGTTCCTTCTTCTCTTCGTAAACGCCAGAGAAGGTCTTGCTAGGGTAGATCCATGTATCGGCATCTTTAGCCAGCTCGAGGAACTCGTCGTCGGTTACATACCAGTAGATCGTGGGCGTGCCATATTGTCGACTAAATCCCATACCCTCTGGACGGGATATGATTTCGGCACCACAGTGATTGGCATATTCACAGTAGTATGCCTTATCTGGAGTTGGACATTCAGCAATACTCCATCCGATCCCTGAAAAGAAATTTGCCCACAAGATCTTAGGCTTACTCTCTTCCTGAATATCGGCAACTAATGCCTGTGCATTCTTGAGGGAACATTCATATCTAGCCTCGGTATCAGCGACAATCTTGTTTGCCGTGCCTTCAAGGTTGAAAATAGCAGCATACATGCCAAGCTGATGTTATGGCATATGCATGTGCAAAGGTAAATGTTAGTTTGTACTACTTCTTAAGATATACAGTGAAAGTCAATTGTACTCACCCAATCAAATGTAGCTATAGCTGTTCTTTCTTGACTAGCTGCAAATGCCATGTGTCGTTCATCTTCGTCATTCCCAGTAGGACCTGCAAACACAATTGTATCTGGATTTGCTGCCACATAATCAAGAGCAAACTGCCTATTTAATGTACTATTATAAGGATCATCAGCATTAAAGATAGTTTCAACAGTCTCCTCGTTCATTAAATGATTTAAACATGGACTTGATATGAGTTGAGGATTACCAATGTAGGCATTAATATCAGTACGCGTTGCTAGTAATTCTAACGGAGCAATTTGTGGCGTCTGAGTGATGGCAACGCCTCCTTTATGTGGAACGGAGAGTACCATATGATACTTGTCAGAGTTGATCTCATCAGCGGGTGGCTCTGTGCCACATTGATATAATAGGTAGGACTTTTCATTAAACTTATTGTTGATAACCTTGTAAGTGTCGTAGTATTCAATATCAAACAGATCGGTAGTTTCATGAGGTATAAATTTCTCAGGAAAGTAGTCAACTCCTTCCTCATAATCGACACACTCTTTTGGATTCGTTTCCAACACCGTTTGTGCGGACGATGATGTTGTCAATTGTAGCAACAATAGGGCGATTGATAGCTTCATGATAGATGATAAGTTCTATATTATGAGTTGAAATAATCGAATGAATTATGGTCAATGTAAAATTATGCATTTTAAAAGGAAAGTATCTTTTTTCTACGTTGGAATCAATACAATTGAAGAACATGCTAGCTACATCCGCACCTCCACAACACTCTCATAAAATAAAAAGATACCGTACACTTTTCAGCGGTACATATATTTTTTATTATGATATCAATTAAGCATGTGCATTGAGAGGCATTGAGGGAGATCAGGATACTACCCTTTATTCATGCGCAGTTAAATACAGTGAAGTTAAATTAGAATGAACAGCAGATTCATCATCGGCGCACCAACCAGTGATGCAGGTAAGACTCACATCAATTGTGTATTTGTTGTCTATATAGCATTTATATTCTCCACAATACCTCATTTCCTAAGTTGTTGTTGTTGTGATGATGCAGGCAAAACATCCATTTCGCTGGGGCTACAGCGTGCTTTATTTAAAAGAGGGATATCAGTACAACCATTTAAATGTGGACCAGACTACCTCGACTCAAAGTTTCATGAGTTAGCAAGCCATACTAAAAGTTATAACATCGATTCTGTCATGATGTCAGAGGAACATATCCACGAAGTTTACTTACCAGATAGAGGAGAAGGTCGAGTTGTTTCAATAGTAGAAGGTGTCATGGGGTTATTCGATGGAGCACGGAAAAGTGAAGGCAGTACCGCTGAGTTGTCCAAGTTATTAAAGACCCCTGTAGTATTAGTTGTTGATGCTCGAGCAGTTGCATATTCGGTAGCCCCGCTTCTACATGGGTTTAAAACTTTTGATCCGTCGATTAATATTATTGGGGTTATATTCAATAAAGTTGGATCTCCGAGTCATTACACATTTCTACAAGAGGCATGCGAGGATGTTAGTATGCAGTGCTTTGGATACGTCCCTCGATTGATGGAGGCAGAGATCCCTTCTCGACATTTAGGTCTATCCATTGCCAAAATAGAACAGTATGATTCTGTCATTGAGGTATTAGCAAATGGTATTGAGGCGACTGTGGATCTAGTTGCATTATTAAGTGCTACCGAATACACACCATGTGAGTCTTCCAAAGTAGTAAGCATTCCAAAAGAGATACAACAGCAGCAGATGATATTTGCAGTTGCTAAGGATGGGGCATTTAACTTCATATACTCTGCAGTAATACATCAGTTGCAGAAGCGAGGAGAGGTGATCTTCTTCAGTCCTCTAGAGGATGATTGTATACCAGCTTGTGATTTGCTCTACTTGCCAGGAGGATATCCTGAGTGCTATTTGGAAGAGCTTACTTCCAATACTTCAATGAAAACTTCTATTACTTCTTACATTGATAACAATGGCAAAGTATTAGCAGAGTGTGGGGGCTACATGTATCTTGGAAAGTCCATCCAGGATGTTAACGGGAAAGAATATGAAATGGTTGGAGCATTAGATATCACCACCTCCATGAAGAATCGCAAACTGCACCTCGGGTATAGAAAAATCAAAGTTGAAGGACGAGAAATGATCGGACATGAATTTCATTACTCTTCTATGATGACATCTAATGAGTCAAGTATTGGAGAAGTTACCAATATCAGAAATGAAGAGGTAGCAACCAAGTTAGTAAAGAAAGGAGGCATTTTGGCTTCATATCTACACTTTTATTTTGGTGCTGACAAAGATTTTGATGTGCTTTGGAAGTGGATAAATCTATAAGCTTGCTACTACTGAGGAGAAATCACAAACTACTAATAACTCTCATACCATATGACTTTTCAAGCGGTATCCTTATTATCTTCTATTTCATGAGTTGACAATTCCTGAGCGTGTGTTGTCGCCCTGATGTTGTTGCGGTCTGCGGTGTGTAGGTTTATAGAGGTTGTTACATCTGTGGGATATACATTCATTGGGATTTGATGTGCACATGTTCGGTGGTTTATATTATTGTTGTCCATCTTGGCCAGGGGATCATACATTATGATAGAAAAAGGAAATGCATATGCATACTAATGAAGAAGAGAAACAGCCAACAATTCCTACTTATGTATTCTTTAGTATGAATTATTAAGATCTATTGTTTGTCATGAGCATGTATGAGACCGATGCCTTCGGTTCAACATTACTCATGGTAGCTCCCGTCTGTGTATTCTTGATAGCATATCCGGGGGTAAATTTAGCTTTGCCGTCTTGTGTTTTATGACTCTGCTCCTTGGTCTTCTTAACCTTCATAATGCTCTCTGTAGAGCTGACGCGGATGGATATCGTCTCACCATGTTCAACCTTGATAGGTTGAATCTTAATCTCTGTGACTCCACTCTTTCTGGGTATCTTTGCCTTGCCACACTTTGTCCATGCTGCTGGGTCGTTCTCATTACCTTTTGAAGAGCCACGGCTACAGTGCACCAAGGCAGTACGACCATTCTTTGGCGAGCCATGCTCGACACTAATCTTGTTAACCTTCATTGAGTGTCCATTTGGATCTTCATTCTTAAAGTCCATCATATATCCATATACGGCAGTACAATCTGAGCTGCCACAAGTCTCGCCTTCGGTACCAATTGAAAATGGCCCCTTGTCTAGTGAAGTAGGCGAGGGTGACGGAGCTGAACTTGGTGCAGGCGTCGGTGATACTGACGGTGCTTGACTTGGAAGTGGCGTCGGAGACAAACTGGGGAATGATGTGGGTGCTTCTGCCTCTACATACCCTGCTTGTATGACAGGCATGAATCCATGAACCTCGAATCCAAATGTATCAAACACCACACAAGCTTCCTTGATTGATACCCCATTTGTATCAATAGATGACGATGACGAATGTTGGTCTCCATCTCTACCGATTAAGAAGAAGTTACTCACATCTGATGTGTTTGTTGGAGTCAAGTAGAATCCTTGTCTTGTACCCGGAGATATAGTAATGGGTTCATCTAGGACAGCCTCGGTGAATGAATCGGCTTCATTCACAACAACAGTTGCAACCTTCCTCCATAGATCCTTGGATCTGTATGATCTACTATCACCAGAGGTTTGATTGACCGTGTTATTATGATATGTACCGTCAATGGTATATATCTCGACCGTGGCATTAAAGTTCAAATGTTCAAACTGTAATGACTCGAGATGTATCCCATGATAAGACGGGCCTTGTTGAACTGACATGTCAAACATGAAACCTGGAGCGGTGGCACAATTCGATGTGGTTGTGACGGGCAGAGGCTCAATGGTAGCAGTGTCAGTATCATTGGAACCAGTAATAACTTCGGGAATAACTTCTTGTATACAGTGTTCATCAGGCTGTATCCAAACCCTTCCATCATCTTGAGGTAATTCTGGAAAGTAGGATGGAGCCTTGGTAGTTGGACTCATACTTGGACTTGATGTCGTGGGTGACATGGAAGGCTCAACAGTCGGAGAAGAAGTCGTGGGTGATGGAGTAGGTGCCACAGATCGACGTATGCACATCCCCTTGGAATCAAGTGTTGACCATACGTGATGACTAATCCGTTGTGGATCTCGAGATACTGATTTCGGATTTGACAATTTTGGAGAACGAGTCCATGAATTGATGTCCGACTTGAGACCACTTCCGGAGTATTCCCCTCCAAAGGTCATTGCAATGTTGTCAATACCGCCTGATTAGACGAGGGGAAGAACGGAATGGATTGGGTTAGAGATGATGCAATATGACAAAACAGAATACCACAAGTGAATAACACACGGCAGAACTTACCATCACAAAAGTTACAATAACTCATCAAGGTCGCTGTACTATCACTAACCCCCGCAGGACATTGGATATTACCCTTACCATTCACCTGACAAGCATCCACAGGCGGGTCATACGCATCAAATGAATGTCCACTCCCCAATGAATGTCCTATCTCATGTATTACCATGTGTGAATCTCTATAGGCATCATCATTCACCATATTACTTGATGAGAGAGTACCTTTTAATCCAGAACTGAAACCAACACCATATGTTGAATCACAGATGGTATCAATAAAGGCTATACCTCCTCCCATTTCTTGTCCTATTAATGCATGTACCAAATTAACTGTCTCGCCATTGGTACCACGTACTGAACCAACTGTACCCTCATAATGTTTCCTCATTATACTTAATCCATCTCTTAATTCTGTTACCTTCTTGGGTCCTGGTCGTATTAAATTTGCATTCTGGAATATATCAACTTGTTCCACTTTTAGAATGTTTAGATGTGTATCAAATTCTTTTTCGTATATTAGGTTGGCAGTTGATATTAAGTAGTTGATATAATTAATTGCCAATTGACGTGATCCATGGGTATTGATAAAGTCGGTATCGATTGCTATTAACATGTTAATTTGATAGGTGTGTTCATCATTGTTATGATTGGCGGTGGATAGTAATCGTTCGTTGTTGGGATGTGATACTGGGTGAGAGTGTGTGTGGGTATGTTGGGAATGATGATGATGTGGTGAATGAGAGGAGTGGACATATGCACCCCGCAATCCCTCAAGATGTCGTTTCTCCTCTTCGGTATTGTGATTCTCTTCTACCGCAGCATGAGCTTGGTCGTCAAGATGATGTACATGATCATGGTGCATATTCTCATGTGTATGAAAATGTACTTTATGATCCGTTTCCTCCATTCTACCCCCGTGCTTCTTCTCATGACTATTACTAAGACTCACATCATGTGAATGTTGTCCATCATCAAATGAATGTTGTGTATGATGTTCATGTAGATGCTCCTCGTGTTGTTTATGATGGCCTAACTTTCTCTTTCCTAAACTTGTAATATCCCCTTCGTGATATCCTGGTCTTGAAATAACTTGCTGTCCTTTATCCTCTGTAATAAATGGGGCAGTAACTTCTCCTTCGTCATGCTCATGATCATGCGTATGCTCTTCCTCGTGATGATTATGATCAGCACCACAATGAAACTTTCTATCAACATTCGATATCATACTTGTAATCTTCAATGGTGGTCCTCCCTTATCTCCTCCCTTTTCTCCTTCACCACCCTTACGTGTTAATTTCAAATTATTATTAATAGTAATTTGATTAGTCTTACCCTTAGCTGTATGTTGTATACCAATTATAGTATCTGTAAGTGTATCAACTTGTAATATAGTTTGTCCTGTACCATCTATATTGCTATTATTGTCATCTGATGCTAACATTATTGTATGATCTAGGAATGATGGATCAAATGATACATTAGATGAGGGAAGGGGTGACAACTGCCCTTCTTGATTGTTGTCAAGGAAGGAGAAGATTGTATTGGAATTTATTGGTGTTTTCATCGTGTGCAAATGCAGCATTGTGGTGGTAGTATCTCTAATAGATGATCGTAGATTTGATGATGATGTGGTATCATCATTTTCAACTACAGCCTCTATATCAAAATTGGAATGACCATTTAATACACTTATTAATATCCGTTTTGCAATATTCTATATATATTATTGGGGGGAGAGAGAAGAGTAATATCATGTGAGCATATATATCATGTGAATATATCATATAAACATTACACAATTGCAATATAGTTTATACTGCCTTACCGTATCTCCATTACTTGTGATCAGTTCTCTATGATCATCGTCAGCGGCGTTGACGATTGATATTATAATTAATAGTAGTAGGGTGGTTATTGCAATCATTATATAATTCTATATTGATATTGTATGAATTAGCGTGTATAATTCCTCTGACTCAAACTCTGCTCGAGAGTTGTTTACGATAGTGGCAGTAGTAGGGAGAGAGATTTTAATGGGTTGCTAATATCATTTATGTGTTTTTCTTTCTGACGATGTATGATTGTTTGGGGCAGTTGCTTTGTGTTTTTAAGATTGTTGAGCGTAGTATTATTGCAATGGATGGCTGTTATTGGGCTAGCTCCTTCACAACCTTTCGTATTGTATCATTATGTGCTTCATTTGTTAGAGTATGTTGAGGCGTGAAGGCAATTGATCATTTTATCAACTACTGCTCATTTATTTTATGTAGCACGTTCTACTGCTCATTTATTTTAGTCTGAGTAGGTAATATGCGAAGGTACATGTAAATTTATATAAACCCTCGTGATAAATGTGGAGTCATTTTACAAATAATACAGTAATACACGGAGCCTTTAGTTACTCATATAAATACTTTCCGTTTATTTAGTACTGCCTTGTCATATTGAGAAGTTAATTTAGTCATAGTGATACAAACTTTTGAGTAGCCCTCGGACATGGGCCGATCCATTCTATCCTCAGCCTTTTATCACTATTTATTATGAACGATTGACACGAACTTTGACGATCAAGAGTCATTATGGGCTACTCCTCACACCATGAGAGGCTCAGTGTGTTAATGGCAGCTCATGGTTTGTATCTAAACATCTAAACATACCTCAACCCTTATCACTTATTCGCCTCTAACTCTAAATTATAATATAAACTTTGGATTTGGATACACTTGTCACTGATACTGATATAAATAGTACAATGATGATCCAAGTTGATGATAATGATAGTGATACCAATAGTACTGAATTAAAGGAGCTACTAATAGAGTTCCAATCGCTATTCGGTGCTCTAGAAATCGAAGAGGATACCGCCGCCATATACTAGATGAAGATCTTATTACCTCGGGTATAACTGATAGTCTACGTCTTGCACATCAATCTAATAGGCAAGAGAAGGAGAATAGAACAACAAAGAAGCATATTCGAGATGATGAAAGTAGTAAAGAGCAAGGATCTAGTAAAAGAGTATGTAACCAGGGAAATAGAAGTCTAAATATGTGTTTGGTGATGCTCGTCATTTCCAAGGCCCTTTCAAGATTTGCTTCATTCAAGATACGCGTTGGTATCTTCATCTGCCGGCATTTGAAGTATAGAATGATTCCCTAGGTGGATAATAACAGCTGAGGTGACACTTTAAACAAGAGACAGTACTTCTCCTTGGTCATTATCGGGTCATGCGAACCAAATTTCATGAAATCTACTGCCGGTGGATACCAGGGAGTAGTAGCCCAAACACCGTGACCGTTGCAGAGAGCAACGAGCAACATCACGTAACAGTGAGTTATTTCTCCCTCGTTCTTAGATTGGCAATTTACTAGCATACAAGTCATGCAAAAGAGGTAGTACATACCATGAGTTTGAATAATGATGAGTTGTGTCTATTGAAATGTTTCCTTTCGTCTCCCGATTATGATAATCTCATTACCCCGGATAGTGAAACAGATGCGGGGGAGACTAAACATAGTCAGAAAGATGAGAAGAAGGCTGCATTACATGGTTTATATCAGCATGCAAGGGATAAGGTCGGGCACCATAAGAGGAAGAGAGAGCGTGGACAAAAGCTACCATTAACAGCTTTGGCCACCAAGAAGGAAGTAGGCTCCGCCAAACGACATACGAAACAAGTGGATGTCGCCAAGTCAATGTGTCTCCATGGGCTGCTGCAGAGTGAGAAGGAGGAGTGGGAGAGAGCACAACAGTATGCAGTACAGCAGCGGCTGCTGCAGATTGAGAGGGAGAAGAAGATTTTGCAACAACAACTGCAGATTGAGATGAAAGCATTGTATCAACGAGAACTGGAGATTGAGCATGGACATAACGTATCCGAAGAGGATATGAAGTTGAATCAGAGTCATCGTCGGTTAGTAGTGAAGATACATTATCAGACAAAAGCTGAGGATAAACCAGTCTTATATGATCGGTTGACAATCAAACGAATAGACAATTGAACAAAGTAAATGTACTTTAGATCGTTACTTACTTCAGCAGTGTATCTTATATCTTTAGATTATCATTGTTGGAGCATATCAAAATGTACCCGTCAACCAAGTTCTACCCAATAGAAACATTAAACTCAATCTTCTTTTTCTTTCTATTCCAGATGTATCTCCTCCAACCAATGATGGATGCAATACATTGTAATTGCATTCCTTTAATGAATCTAAATACTGCAATCCACATACTGCCGGTAATAAACATGATCGTCCATCCTTTGGTACTGTAGATTGTGCATCACGTGCACGATGTAAATGAAATGATGCCAATTCAGCCATCTCCTTCGTTGACGATCGTAATGCCTCTTGTGATGCAGCCGTCTTTTCAACCAATTCATCAACTGCATCTGAAGTATGTATCGAAGCATCCCATGCATTCCACAATGTATCCATATCGACATTATACTTATTTGCCAAATCTAATGGTATAGAACATTCACCTTGTGTAGCTCTAAATCCAGTAGAACGTAATGCAGTTAGTATACCCAAACCAACACCAATGTCGGAAACTATCATATCAGTTTGTTCATCACGTATACCCACACATTCTAAAGTTAGATATAATACATTGGATACAGTGTCTTCACCGTATTGTGCCATATCTCGTAGTGTTTCGTATTGTAATATATCTAAATCATTGGACCGTGCTTGCATTATACGACGGAGGAAACGATGTGTTAATTGATGTTTATGTATTGCATAATTTAATGCTCTTAATGTTGGATTATGTTTTCTGGAGGATGTTAATGATGAAAGTATATCATCTTGGTGATTTTGTTTGGTATGATTGTCTGTGCCACTACTATCATCATTTTGTTGTTGCTGCTTTTCAGAGTAAATGTCCAATATAGAATCTTTCCACCATTGCATCCTTAGTTTAGAAGCCAACAATGGATCTCTTTCATCACCAACTTCATCAAAGGTAGTATTACCAATAGTACGTTGATTATTTGATGATTGTCCACCACCACGAGATCTACCGCCAATTAATTGTGATGCATCTTTAATACTTGCAATTTCAACATTAAATGCTCGTAAGGCAAAGTATGCCTCTTGACTTGACGATGGCATTAGTAGGCCACATAAATATCCCTCAAAGTCACGATTTTGTACCATTTCTATACAATGTTTATGATCTTGTTTCTGCTGTTCTTCTGTATAGATTACATTACCATTCGTAGAGGTAGAGCCACCACTACTACTCAATCTTTGAGTTGTAGAGCTTCTACTACAACATAATATTGCAACAACTTTCGATTTTCTTCTAGTAGATAAGGCTGACAATCGACACGGATACTGCAGTCGATTTAAGAGATTCATAAGTTAGAGTATGATGGATTGGTCCCTTCACCAGAAAATTATATGTATTGAGTTTGTTTTGATACAATGTTATCCACCAGGAAGCTGATTATCTAGAGAGCAATAGCGGAATGATGATCCACTACAATAAGGCATACGATATACCCAGCTCCACCACAATAAAATTGGGAGTCTTTGATAACTAAATGGGAAGTTAAAAGTTAAATTTACCATATCTAGCCAATCTCCAAATCTCACGATCTCTTGTTGTTTCGGACGATATATAATATAGTTGTTTAGTACAATGGCATCATCACTCGCTCCATTATCAGCACAAACATCATTAAAACGTACTCGTCTATTATTCGATACCAATAATACTAATAATGATACAACCTCATCCACACAAATTATACCCCCACTCTACGATCGTAATTCAACGATACATAAACAAATTATAAAACGACGTATTAACTTACATTATCCATCTTCATTAACTAATTTAGCATATCAGGGTGAAGAAGACGAGGCAAATGATGGTTCAAAGAGTAGTAGTAAAGATTCTGCCAATGTTAGGGCTATTCGTGATATTCGACGTGATGCTTTAGATAGATTAAGGAGTGGTGAGGATAATAATAATACTACTACTGGTAGTTATGGTGGTAATGAGGAGGGTAGGTTGGTATTACATCGTGAACAGGATTTAACTGGAAGTAGTGGTAATGCTGCTGCTGCAAACAATAGCGGTGGTGATGGTACCATGATACTAGCAGGCCAATCAACAACATCAGCCACCACAACAAAACAAAAGGGACAAAAGATCCGTCCAGGCGGTATACTAACAGTAAAAGAAGATGGTTCCTCTTCTTCTAATACAAACATACCAACACCAAAGTGGCACGCACCATGGAAATTATCAACAGTAATTTCCTCACATTTGGGTTGGGTACGGTCTATTGCCTTTGACCCGACCAACACTTTGTTTGCCACGGGTGGTGGTGATCGTGTCATTAAGATATTTGACTTAGCAAAATCATGTGTCGCGGCACCGGATGCACTTAAAATTACTTTGACGGGACATATCTCACCTGTACGTGGATTGGCATTTAGTGATCGTCATCCGTACCTCTTTTCAGCGGGAGAAGATAAGATGATTAAATGTTGGGATTTAGAAACCAATCAGGTAATTCGTCATTATCATGGACATTTGAGTGGTATATTCGCATTGAAGTTACACCCCACTTTGGATTTATTGGTAACTGGTGGAAGAGATGCCGTGGCACGTGTTTGGGATATGAGAACGAAACATCAGATACATTGTTTAGGTGGACATGATAATACCGTGGGTGCAATATTAACAAAGGGTACTGATCCACAGATTATTACTGGTAGTTATGATTCTACTATTAAATTATGGGATTTGGCGGCAGGTAAATGTATGACAACATTGACGCATCATAAAAAGTCGGTAAGGGCATTGGCCCAGCCAGAATTTGAGAATTCATTTATTTCAGGAGCTGCTGATAATGTGAAAAAGTGGGTGGGTTCGGATGGACGGTTCATTAAGAACTTCTCGGGTCATAAGGGAGTTATTAATGCACTTGCCGTTAATGATGATGGAGTGGTACTAAGTGCGGCTGATGATGGCACAATGAACTTTTGGGATTACAGTTCCGGACACTGTTTCCAACAAACGACTACAGTTGCACAACCGGGTAGCTTGGATGCCGAGAATGGTATATTCGCATGTGAGTTTGATTTAACTGGTACTCGATTAATTACCTGCGAGGCAGATAAGAGTATTAAGATTTGGAAGGAGGATGAAAAGGCTAGTGAGATGAGTCATCCGATTGATATGGCAAAGTGGAGGAAGAAATGTATTGCCGAGGCTAAGCGTAGGTATTAATGAGGGTAGTAACGGTAGCACTCCTAGATAATTAATGTCTAAATATTAAAACAAAAAGCACAGATTTTATACTATACTCCCTACGAACACTAGATTCAGATACGCTCCGATGGCGACCTATACTTAACCCCATATCATATCCCTCCTTGAACTGAACTGTAGAAAACAAATAAGTCCCTTGTTACATTGCGACCTCACACGTTCTCTTCCCAGACAAAATGGTGGCAACATACTCACATACATAACGTATGCGAACTCACTATATATATACTATCCAGAACTGCTAATCATCACTCATTAAACCTGCACCGCAAACCTGCTCAATATCCGATCTTGAGCACGGGATACCCCACTGAACGAGCAACCAAGCTGCCTTATCTTCATCCCACTCTCCCTCCTCATCTAGCACATCCATATATTTTAGAAACAGTTCCTGGTCTTTGGGGATATCTTTTGTGGCAAAGAGCTTAATACAACCATCATCTGCAAACGTTAATCCAATATTCGGCTCAAAGGAGTGATTGATCATATCATGCATTGGAAGGACAGCAGTTACATTATCCGACAAACCGACAGCACGTGATAATACTGTAGAATATAAACTTGGATCTGTTGGTATCCTATTGTATTGATCAGAATAATCATCAATTTGTTGCAATCTTATACCAACAGCGGCGGCAATCTTAAATTCTGGTATATCTGGTGCCATTTTGTGAAAGTCTAATACTGCCTTCTTGATAACTTCATCGTCGTCTCTCCAAGATGATCCGTCCACAAGTGTTTGCGTCGGGTCATCCCTTGCCCATTGTTGTATCCATGGTGACCAAGCATGATCAACCTCTAAACTTTTTAAGGCATATGCCGTTAATGCTGCTTGCCAATGTCCCCCTGCTGGTTGTAACTCATTCTCCTCCCTTTTACTACGGATTTTATTCCATATACGCTTGAGTTTACTTCTCTTCTTCTCCTTCTTGATAACTCCTTTCTGAATATCAAATAATTCACGTGCAAGAGCTGGACAATATACCGCGGCATTCTCTTCTGTTAAAGCAGCATAATATGGTATCGATATTACTGTATCACCAATCGACACATCTTGTGTAGTAAACACTCCACGATCAGCTACCGATTTGGATGTAGTTTGCAATTCAACACCAGTACATGTTATACCAACATCTGAACACCATTGCATAAAGGTAGCATCTGCGTCATTTGTTGTTGATGATACCTTGAGAGTAGGTACAACATCGGCGGAGTTTGTTGATGTCGATAACTTAAGCGGTACCACACCATTATTGTTGTTGGTACTCTGGATAGATTTATAAGCAGCAAACAATAGCAAGGTTCCCCTCATAATTTTGTTGCACACAATTCATACGCTTCTTTGTCACTGTATAAATAAATATTGTCTGAGCTGATAAGTACACAAACTGCAAGATGATAATGTAGCAGAATGATGATTGATGAAGAGCGGCGGTATACTAAGCCGCCCCCGCTGATGATTGTTAGTCGCCAAGGAAGAGAGAGTTCGTTATCAAGGCGATGAGGCAATGAGGTAAGCGGAAATGGAGAAACGAAGTAGATTAGTCAAGCAGGACTTCTCACGGGTTTTCACAAAAAGATACTTTTTAGTAGGTAAGAAGCAACTATCATAATAATGTTAAGTATGTCCTTGCAACTTCAACCAACAAATAAACTACAATAACAACTACGTAGATATTAGGTTGAAGGATTATGAGAGGGCTCATCAAAGCTATTAAACAACATACACTAATTCCAACAAACAATGACATTCACCATTCCTTTTATCAAATCCTACTCATTGAAAAGTCGTCGAGTCCGAGTGCAAAGAATCATAGCAGTCCAATTGATATTCTTACTTATTGCAGTATTCTACACCAATAGTAGCATACTGTCGGTACATGATACTTATAATAATATAATCAATGTAAATGGAACGATAGTTGGTGGTACTAATAGTAACTACGATTCCCCATCATATTGTAACAATGAAGGATCTCTCCATCAGATTGCATTAGACATGTTTCATCATTCTAGTCCTCCTGGATCAGCGTCTTATACTAAACTGAAACATGTATTAGGTAAGTGAAACGTTGCATTAAGTACATTCTGTTTTTGTACATACAAGCTCATTATACCCGCCCTTCCATATATGGTATCAAATTACTGAAATATTATATTGTTGTAACTCTAGGTCTGAGTGAATTCTTCTATATATCAGGTAATGGGCATATATTTACTCATAATGAAGATAACTGGAAAAGTTTATTAGAAGGATATGGATTAGTTCACATTGATTGGAAACCAAAGACAAAGACTGATGTAATCTTTGTCGAAACATATAAAACGTCATCTCCTTGTCCACTTGGAGAGCCAGAGTGCTATGATCAACCGCGTATATTCGTCCAAACAGAACAAAAGATAATGTGGGATTATCAAAAGTTTTGCCATGCTAGTCCAAATTGTATAATACTCGAGTTTTCAGATTTCAATCGTAACAATGCAAATAACGATGTAGAAAAAGATATGGGGAGTAGCATAGTCTTGCTACCAGTTATGACCGCAACACCATCTAGAATATCACAATATTTACCAGAAAGTCCAAAAGTTATACAAGAACGGAACATTGATATGGTATTTTTCGGGGAGATCAGTAATAGACGAACGGGACTTTTGAAAGAAGCTGGAAAGTCCGCGTTAGTATTGTTTTATCATGTGCATGCAGGTGTTCAGTATGATCTGTATAAGGCTCGACGACTTGACTGCTTTATTTGAACTTAGTTTGCCTTTATTGTTGCCCTTGCATATCATATGTACTAACATATATTATGACCTCCTCTCTTTCATCATCATAAACTGTGATAACGCGCATCTTCCAGAGGAGCATAGAAAAGCACATCCAAATTCACATGTGATTGTTGCCAAAGTACATAAAGTTGGAGTTGTTGTATCAAACTACCAAGAGGCAAAGATTTGTTTGCTAATGCATTCATTTAAAGATAATTGTGGAGGTGAGTACCACAGATGGTCAGAGTTCGGTGCATATGGCTGTATACCTGTGATGGAGCAATTTGCTGATACTGTAGGAATACATGCGTATGAGAGATGCGGAGGAGCTGTCTTTACAAATCGTACACACGTTATTCAAACGGCGGCAAGTATAGTTGAAAAGATTGACAAAGGTTTGTACAACAATCGTTCGCAAGAGATCGTTAATTGGTGGAAGAGAGGAATAAAATGGGATACTATTCTTCCGACTGTTTATCAAGTACCGAGTTAGACTTAAGACGCACTTTGTTAGGTATGATATCTATATGCTGTTGTAATTGAAATGTAGCTAAGTTAAATGGTATCTTCAACAAATATTGATGTCATCTGCCCGCTTACATTTACCATTCTTTCATGGCCAGAAGTGAGCTGCAATCCCTTTCTCTCTCAGGCCGTAAAACATATCTAAAGAATCCTTTATAGTACCTTGCATGGTGCTTTTCCAATTCATTGCGATTTCACGCATATGAACATGATGCTCGAAATAAAACTGATCTACGAGCTTGTGATAGATACCATTCTCACCCCCTTCTAGAAGTTGTTTCACTAACGGCAACTCAATACTTCCAGTGTCGCTGTATAAGGAAAGCAAATGAGTGTAAGTTTATGCAGCACACAAAAGCCACACAACAAGGAAAGTATTAAGCCTTACATATCTAGTTTGATTACCACAAAATCATCTTCGTCAAAGCTTTTCAGAATAGATTCGAGTGGATTCAATTTACTGCCCTCCTCATGCGATACCCCTGTTTAAAGCAAACTTTAGTATGAGTTATGACAGTATGGTCATGTGCATTAAGACACACACACACAATGCTCTTCTCTCTCACCTGTATTTATCCAATGATATATAGGTAAGTATTCCTTGCGTAGTAGTTCTTCATACACCTTTTTTGGTTCTGTAAAGGCCACTTCAAAGGCATAATAATGATCAAAGTGAAAGCCAAACTTTTCATACTGCTGAAGCAACCTTAACATTACTCCTCCACCACCATGAAAGTTTAGTGCTGCACCCATATCTATCAAAACTCGTCTGCTTGTTGGTTTTAAATTACGACACATTTGCTCAAAATCATGTACCAGATAATCTAATGACAGCAAGTGACGTTTGTCAGTACAAAATACATTACTGCGAAAAGGTGGCGCCAATGGCTCGATGTATCCATTTTTTGTCAGTGATAATTGGTTACTTGGAAAGAGACCTCGTACACCATCTTTGTGTATCCTTGTGGCATCACATACTGAATAATCTCCCTTTTTGATTGATTTGAATACATCGGGTATGGGTTGGAAGTTTGCAACTGCCTTGTTATACTCGGCTAAATCTTTAGCATAACTGGATAAAGCATCATATATTTCACTATGTGTTGTATTAGCCTTCCATATGTCACAGCCACTTGGATTGTTCTGAGAGGTGTAGCCGAGTATTTCTGCACTTTTAACGATGAGATTCTCGACAGGGGCCGGTATGTATTCAAATGTTGTTGAAGATGTCGAAGTTTGACCATTTATGTTTGTTGTATTGTTTGAATTAGTAGTACCGCTTACTCCAACCCATACTGCCTTTTCTGTTATGTAATGCAATTGTAATATACATATATGTATTATTATTGTTGATATTAGGAGACCTCTGCCTCTTATTATTCGCAATGATGTCATGATTTGCATATTCTTAACTCTCAACTCTCAAGAGCAAGGCGGTTGAGGGCCATGGCAACTGGCAACTGATATTATGGCGGCAGTACAAGTCTTGGCCGAACTACCTATTAATTAGCCTATCCTACAACTACAATATTAGCCGCGTGATGAAGTATTGCCTTTATTATTTATTTGCCGTGATGAAGTATTGCCGGTTGTCGTCGCAAGGAAGAGTTACATGAACATGTCAATAAAGTCACACGGGAATTAAATCAAGGCTGATTCGTAGTAGAAAAATAATGTTCATGTAAGAACCTCATAATAACCACACAACTACGATGAGTAGAAACCTGAGAAACCAAACAATAAATAAGCAAGATGGCGACCATAGTACAACCAACCTCCCTTATACCCGTGGCGAAAGCCTCGGGACGATGCCCACCATCCTTAATACGCGATGAACAAATTATTGAGGGTGGGGTATTTGAAATGGCAATGTTAAAAGCATTAGGAAACCAAGAAGGCAAGATTCTTTTTTGTTGTTGAACTTTAGAGCATGTGTGGTTGTAGACAGATGGATTGGATTAATTGATACTGCCCTCACTCGGGAATTGTTACGGAGGAGGTGGAGATTTGCTTTTGATGGTGTGGTGTTAAGGAGGGTGAAGGCCGTATAAGTATTTTAGTTATTGCAAGGATTTTCTTTAGGCATCAAATTTCTATTTCCACTATCTTATCCACCTAACCTTTCCTTATTACCCCCAATTAACAACAAATAATTAATTATACAGGGTTACTTCTCCTTAGTTCGGAACCGAATGCTGCCGAGAATTTCACAAGTGCAATGAAGGTGAGTAATTGATTTTAATAAGTTCTGTGGTTATAAAATTTTTGTTTATTAGTTGGGAATTTGGGGACGTGGATTAAAATTGTTTGCGGAGTTCGTAGTAGTTGATTATCGTATTGGTTGGATTGGTGGATTAATTATTCGGGGTGGTATTGGATAATCTGTTTTATTGGGTGGTGCTGGGGGTCAACTCAAGAAATTCCCAAACATTTGGAACCAAGGAACCTTCCTCGAATTGGGGATTATTAAGCCTCCTCCAACCAAGAGTACAAGAACTGCAACCATCATTACGCAGACTATGCCTAGGGGATTGATCCGTCGGCACGTCCAAGTAAAATGTTGCCAAGGTATAAGAATGGGAATAATTTAATCACCACCCATAACCCTTCACTGAATATTACGGCGGTAATAATATCTTCTCGTCATCAGCACCTGGCTTAATCCATGCCGCACTCCATAAAACTCCCATTTATCTTCGTGATAAGTGCTTACCTCGGCACGGAATTTGAATTAGAATCCAACCCGTATAGATATGTTCACTTGGCCTTAAGATTGTTCGGGATATGTTCGAATTGGTTTGAAGTGGTTGAGCGCTATTTAAGTCAGTAGAAGTTCCAGTGCACCCGTGAGTTGATGCCCCCCGTGAGGACCCTCCCCGTGATGTGAACCGCGTGGATATGCCAGCTGTTTAAAGGCATCAATTAATTGGCTGTGTCAGTGAGAACGATTAGTTCTTGTTTATCCAATTTCAGAACCAAATCAAAATACTATTCATCGCTCTAGTAGCTATCTAGAAGTACTACTATTTGAAGTTAGATTATATGACCAGATTAAATTTGGTTATTGAGATTTGGGCAGCGTTAGCTGAGTCCAATCTCGTAGAATCTTTAGATATCAAGCTGGACGTCTGATTCCATTAACGACTGTCGAATAGTTGGTTTGCCGGTGGTGGTGATTGAATTTACCTTCCTACTTTTAGATATGACGCATTAGCTTCTCTAGTACGTATGATTGAAGTTGGGATTGAGGGTGTACGTCCGTGGTACCCATTGACAGAGTTCACTTAAATATATACTCCATCAATGCAAGTACTGATCTAAAAAGTAGTCTTTTAGACACATTAGTTTGGGAGATTAAGTTCGAGTTAGACAGTTGTTGAACTAGCATTAGGGATACGAAGGACGAGATATGTGGCCATTCTCTAAATTTCTATACACTTGTTCACTCCTACCAAACGAAGAATGGACCCCTTGGCGTTTGTCCGAGGATATGGCATTTCAGTTGCAGTGAATGGTTATCTTTGAACGATTAGTTCTTTTACATCACACAAAAACAAAACAAAATACAACATATCCAATGCTCTCTAGCTACTTAGCTACTAGACGATAGTACTATGTACAACCATTATGAAATGATCTTCTACATATATCTCATTGCCTTAGGCTTTGCGAGGGTGGTGCAATAAGATCATCAGTCCTTGAGTTTACGAGATGGAATCAGAAGAAGTACCTCATCAACAAGAAATATTAACATTATGACTAATTGCCCCTGATATGTTGTGGATGATGTGTTCGTAGATTTCCGACACGTAGATATTAGGATTTGTTGTTGTTAGCTCTGCTCTTTTGTCTTTTGGAAGCCATGTCTTGTACTATATCACTTCTCATACACTGCATCTATGTGTCTCATATTATTGTTATTCTTCTTTCTCCTTACTTTTAGATGGCATCTGGCTCGTCGGAACCTCGTGTATTAGAACAACGTCGGTGCTTACTTCTTGCTGCAATAGGATCAACGGCAGAGACAAGTCCGAGTAATCCAACATTGAAACAACTTCTAAATGATGGTCTATTAGTAACAATAAAAGGATGGTTAGATGAATTGTTAGATGGGAAGGTCGGAGGGATGGATCTTCTACTTCATCTACTTACTAATATCATTCCTCTCCCTGTAACAAAAGATATGGTTACATCCTCAAGACTCGGAAAGGCAGTCTCATCTGTAGAGAAGCACAGTATATCTATTGGCAGTGCAAACGAGTCTGCAATCAAGAGTAGAATTCAGCAGGTCAAAGAACGGTGGAGTGCATCAGTCAAGGCTCTCAAGGCAGCAGCAAAGCGTCCTTCGCCAGACAATACCTCTGCTCCAGCCGCCAAGAAGACCAAGCGAGAAGCTGGCAGTTCATTGTCCAATTTGTTGAAGAAGGTTGATAATACACATAAGTCTGTCTCTTCCTCCACCGAGACTGAAGAGGAGGAAGCTGCTCGTTTAAAGGAAGAGCGAGATGCAGCGCTTAGAGACAAGCTTGCTGCTGCTAATGCCAAATCAAAAGAGTTGAAACTAAACCCTGACGTACCAAAGAAGAAAAAGAACGACGGCAGGTCAATCCATTGGGCAGATAGCAAAGGACAGGCATTAGTAATGTCTGAGGGCGAAGCTGTTGATACAACACCTACAGCCGATGCAGTAGGTGATACTACTGTTAAGAAAACTAGAAAGTCACGTTGGGCTGAGCGTAAGAAGAAGGATATTGAGCACGAGAAGGAATTGCTTCTCAAGTCTAGGAAAGGAGATTCGGCAGACGATAAAGACGATGAATTAGACATGATGGCAATGATGGCTATATGGAAAACTCCTCAGGCACTACCACTAGACCCATCAAACCCTCCAGTTCAAGTCAGTTCAAATGAACTCACAGCTCAAGCAAGTCGTATGGGCACAACTCCTGCAGTAAACTATGCATCAGAAGCAGATGTACCAATCAGTCCTCATCTACTTAGTCAAGTTGAACAAGCGTTAGATATTGTAAATACGGCAGCACCAAATGTCATCCCTTTCTTTACTCCACAAGCTGCGCCACCTCCAATGGCGGCGCCTGCGGCACTACCGCAAGTTTCAGCGATGCCCTCATTTCCTCCTCCTCAAGCTCAGCCTGTTATGCAAGCACCGCCAACAACAGGGGAGGCTACTTTGGAGACTGTTTTGATGATGGGATTACCGTTATTCCTTGTTGGATCAAATGTGCAGGCTCTTCAAACGTTACAGTCAAATCCAGGCCTTCTTGCATCATTCAAAGATGTGAACGGCGTATATAAACAACCAGAGCTCATCAACCTTGTCCAAACGTTGAGCCAAAATCTTGCACCTCAAGCTGCCAGTCAACCGGTTGTTCAACAAATGCCTGCATACAATACGATGCAGACAGGATACTATCAACCACCGGCACCTGCTGCTGCCTCAACATCAATGTATGCACAGCCACCGCCAGCAGCAGCTCAACCCATGGTAAGTTCATCAGGTTATCGAGGAGATCAGAATGCTAGTTCATCCAACCTTCACCTTAGTGGATATGGCCCCATGACTACGAATGAAGAAATCAAAGCAATGTTTGCACCGTATGTTCATGTTACTGAAGTTGTCAACAAGAGTGGATTCTCATTTGTCAATACAAATGATCCAGCAGGAGCAGCAAGGGCAAAAGAGGCTTTGAATGGATCTCTTCTTGGAGGTCTTCCCTGCCGAATCAACAATGCCACGAGAAAGGAGAAGAACCCAAACTACACTCCCGGAGGTGCCATCGTGCCAACAGGAGGCGTTGCATCACTACCTAGGAATGCCTTTGGTCAAGTAGACTACGATCAAGCCAAGGATGATCGAGGGAATCCTCCCACTAAGAACTTATTTGTTGCTGGATATGGTGTAGGAACAACTGAACAACATCTTAGAGATACCGTGGGTCAATATGCTACTGTGGTTAGTGTTGTAATGAAGGGAACGTTTGCCTTTGTAAACACAAATGATAAGGAGAAGGCAGTTATTGCCCGAATGTCCCTCACAGGACATCCGCTCAATGGTGGAACACTTAGAGTAAACTTTGCCAAGGAGACTGGTCGTTTAGGTACGAGTTTTGATAGCTCATATGGACCTGGAGGAGGAAACCCATATGGAAGATAGTTTATAAGCTCGACACGAAACTTTCCTCTATATTATAGACTACTCTTGTGCACGTGTACAGTATTAGTTTCGGTTATTGATAAGTCCATGGAAATCAGGGTACTGTTGGAATATACTTGTCAAGGCATGAGTCGAGATACTGTCGGAAGTCTAGAAAATACCGGAAATAGATATAAAGTTAATGAACATGTACACTAGAGAAGCATAAGTCGATTGTAATAACAAATGATATCTCATTAGTCTCATTGAGTTCACTTACTTTTTTCTTTCTTTCTATATAACACATGAATTAAGCTAGTAAGGAGCGTATTCCTTCACATAATACATTGTGGAATATGTAGGCATTGTGGTACTCATACACGTTACCAGTGCTTGTAATCCACAATTTCAATTGGTAATGAGGTTCCGGTCATATGTGGATACCTAAATAGAGGTCTCTAATTGACTCATGAAAACAATAATCCCTTTATTTTGCGGCACCGATTGCGGCGGCTTAGATTGGAGATGGTAGTGAACATATCATCACGCCGGGGTAGTGGCGGTACAAACCAGACACGATATCGCCTGAGACGAATATTCTTCTTGGCAATTATCGTTACCATCTCATTTTATGTACTTTGTCTCCGTCTCATTCTCCACAATGTTGCAACAAAATCAAATATCAACAATGCACCTACAAATGATGTAGTTCAGATCAATACTGATGAACCAGTTGCAGTAATTGCACATGCTATATCATTAATCAAATGTTCTAAAGGATCAAGTGTAACAGGTTTCCTCGACGCGGCGGCTATATTACGTCATTCGATACACAAACAATCCATTCATTACAAACCACCAACAAACTCTACATCAACATCAATATCATCAGCCCCTCGCTCTCGATATTCATATAAAATGTATGGTATAGTACATACATCATGTTCAGATCATGCCAAAGTATTAGAACGATTAGGGTATGAGATCATGGTACGTGATCATCCTATAAAGAAGGAGGATATAAAAGGAGAGTTTTTAAGAAATCATATCGAGGCAGAAAATTGTTGTGGTAGCGCCGAGTTTATCAAGCTGTATGCATATCATCTAACGAACCATCCAATAGCAGTTCATTGGGATATGGATGTGGCAATATTACAACCATTAGATGATTTATATGATGCAATGATATATCCATCAACACATCCGCTAGGTATGGCAGCTCGAAAGAAAATTGAACGACAACATTCATCTGATCCTTGGCCAGAAACAATAGATGCATTCTTAACACGAGATATAACAAGTGCCAAACCATGGGAGAAGGTAACTGCTGTACAGGGTGGCTTCTTGGTAGCACGGCCTGATCCTGCTGTTTTTGATGCATATATTGACTTCATTAAAGAGGGAAACTATATTGGCGGAAGAGGAGAAGGTAAAGGATGGGCAGGCTTAGGTTATGGTGGATTTCAAGGAGCAATGGCATATCAGGGTGTAGTAGCCTACTACTATGATCAACTAAGACCAAACACTGCTGTGGAATTAAATGTATGTAGATGGAATCAAGTAGCCGCAGATGTTATATGGCGAGGCCCAGAACACTTTGAGGAACATAAGCATCAATGTAGAGAGTATCCAAGAACAACATTACCAGATGGCAAGCCAGATTATGCATCAAATACAAAGTGCGAAGATTGTAGGAATACTCCAATAGAATCAGTTAAATCAGCACATTACACGGCCTGCAAAAAGCCATGGGAATGCACAATTGCTCATCCTCGAGTACCAAGAGATAAAAGACAAAAGTATCGATTAGAGAACTTGGTCAATGTTACATATTGTATGAATCTAGTAAGAGAGTGGTTTGAAATACGGAAAGAGTTTGAGACAGCATTGGAAGTTGCCTCTAATGGACAAGTGAAGCCTTCGCCAAGGACGGGAACATATGAAGATCAATACTTTATGGGATATTGCAAAAGGAGTGGTGGGTATATTCCAATTGAGCCGCCGCCAGTCGACTTTGATATCAAGAAGATGTATGGCATGTAGATGAGGAGGACTAAGATAAAATAGTTTCTCGACTCAATATTCTCCGCTGCAATCTCAGTGACAGTGTACTACTATGTACAACTAACCTCCCCCTCTTTGGTCTCTGTGTTAGAGGAGCTATTTCCCCTCTATATGTAGAGCGCAGCAATCTCTTGAGAGGGGAAGCTAGTATGAAACCTACCATATCATATATAGGAGTTGTAGGCGTAGGGCAGTGGATGTGGTATCCTGGGGTAACGAAAATGTCCGAAACTTTCCGATGCACAGAAAAAACAACTAACTAACAACCACTGTCATCGCTGATCATTCTCATTGCAACTATTTATGTATATTTTAGAATCCATTAATCTAATATAAACGGGGCCAATACTAATACTATAAACAGACCTTAACCATCATGGGGAAGAAGAAACGAATAGTTGATGTTAAAAACAAGAACAATGGCACCGCCCGTCAGATCAAGAAGCCGCAACCAAAAGTCAATACAAACAGTATTGAAAAGGTCGCTGCCTCATATGATAAGCACCATAATACATCCCGACCATGCTCATCAATTGCATCAATTATAGCACAGGAGATATTCCCGGCATTACCACAGCCTTCGTCTTCTACTGATGGAGTGGTATCGTGTAATTATGGTGAGTAATTGATTTATGATGTGTTGCAACTGACAATATGATATATGAAGAAGGGATGCAACGACATTATATATGATACGAGGAGAGATATAGGGATGCATGTAGTGACTAGATGCCGGCGGAATCGTTTTATATCTCGGATAGCACTCGTCTATGAATGTGCACATATTATGCTCACTTTATGCTCACACTCACGTATCAATTTCTCACCTCCATAACAAACAGGAGAGTCACCAACAGACGACAAGAAATGTGCCTGTATATACTGCTCCCTCAAAGAACCTTCCTTACTACCAATAACTACTGGTAAATTACTCATCACACAACAACCACTACTCGCCTTTATAATCCTACGATATTTAATTGATGAACGAAAGAAGGTACGGGCAAAGGTTGAAGAAGATAAGAAGAAGAAAGAAGAGGAACTTAGAATAAAGACTGAGGAATTTATTAACTTGGTTGCAAATAAGGTATCGAGTAAGAGTAATAGTAGTAATAAGAGGGCGATGGGGAATCAGAAATTGATATCACAGGCTGCTGCTACCAAGAAGGATGATGAGGATTCTGCTGCCGAGAAGGACAATGATAAGGAGGATATTAGAAACGGCAAAAAGTCCGAGGAGGAAGTTGATTTAAGTGTACTGTCGAAGGCGGAAATAAACGACGTTATATCAGTTGGTACAATGCTTGGGAAGGCATTACGGGGTGTGTTTATGGATAAGAAAGAAGGCAAGGAAGAGGAAACAAAGGAGGTTGTTGAGGAAGAAAAGAGTGATGAAGGTTGGTTGGAAGGTTGTGATGAAGAATCATCTTATGCCCCTGCTGCACTATCCGATAGTAGTAGTGAGGATTCGGATATTGCTGGGGTGAAACAAATATTAACTGGGGGCGGGATACCATCAAGACATGCAGATAGTGATGATGAATCAAGTTCGGATGAAGAAGAGGATGAACCTCTAACCATTGAAGAAGAAATGGATCTTCTTATAGATTCATATATTGATTCAAAAGAAGCTTGTGATATACTGGATAATGAAGCGAAGAAATGGGCTAATAGAGATTTGGAATCGTTTGTTCAGTTCCTGACTAAGAAGTTTGACAATCGAAAGAATGGTGATAAGAACAAACCACTCAAGTTGAAGGATATTCTACCGACAATCTCAGCTAATGCAGCCTACGAGTTACTGGATCCAGTACGATGTCGCAGTTGTCGATTCTCTGCTACTTCTCATTTACAATGTTTACTTTGTGATGAAACTGGAAGGCATGGATTCGTCACAAAAACAAACAATCCCCCTCCCGATAATGATTATACCATCACCATGACTGATACGACTGTATCCGCCATGAGCAACAAGGTCGAATCGGGAAGAAAAGGCTGGAATGCACAATCATCATTACATTTAGAACTACGTCCCATATCCAAGTCGTCTGATGGTTTCAAGTATTTGCAAGTTGGTACTGCCTTAAAAGGCAGCGGTATTGTATTCGATTATCCGATGAACTTAGAAGATATCATCAATTTAACAAAGCATATCATCTTACCAAAGAATACAAACAATGAACAGATTACATCATATTCTGACTTAAGCGATGATAAACTTGCTGCGATTGCTAAGGAAGCATTCGAATCAGTGGGTACTCTTGTTTCAATCTTTAAAAAGGCTAGCAATATACTTGAGGTTACAGTAAGGAATGATCTGCTCCGAGCTGCCGCGGCTAATAAAAACCATCGTGCCTTTGCTTCCTGTGAGGGTAAGTTGTAGCTGATATTGTGTGCCATTTGTGTATATCTTGTGCATTCTTTTGTATCCACTCTCATCTTTGTGTCCTCTCACGTTGATGTTGCCGTATGTATATACCCAGAGTCCTGTTTCTGTGATGATTGTAGAGACTTACAGATGAAGGAAACAAAGAAGATATTAAAAGATTGCAATGTGAATTGTAATTTAGTGTTAAATGAAATGAGCAATCTCTTACTTGAGCTATTCAAGTCAACAGTCTTCGTTGGATGGTCCACTAGTATCAGTCCCAATCTGCTTCAATCTCTACAGAATTTATGGGATAGATATAATGGAACTTTAGATTCTCTTCTCCAACCGGTTTACAACTACCGTAATAAGGTAAGCACAAACGAGATGATTATCAGGGCATTCATTCAAGAGTAGCTTCCTCTGACACATTTATTCTTCTCATACACCACAGCTTTTGGGTCAAAACTACAAGTTAAAAGCACACGAAAGAGAGATGAAAGTGCTCGACTTTCTAAAAGAGTTGGTCAATACCAAGATAATGACAGTTGGGAAGTTGGTAAAGGATCTAGGCACAGCCATAACCGAGCAAGCAGGTACACCCAATTGTATTGTGGTGCTTCATGTTCTTCAGTCGTATAGACTTGCAAAGGAACCCAATGTGACAATAGAAGAAGCCATCTACCCTGACGAAGAAGGCGAAGATTTGTTTCTTAGTCTTGTTGAATCACGTACAAACTTACTCAAGAGGGTGACGGGAATCTATTCCCTGACAGAAGACGGGGCAGAGGAAGCAAGGAATGAGATCACGTACCTCAACAGGCAGGCCATCAAACTTGTAACCTCAATCAAGAATGCCGAGGGGATTCAGATTGAGTTTCTTGCAAAACGATATAACGTCGCGGAACATTCATATTACGAGTTTGACAAAAGATCCAAGTCGGATTGGAAGGATAATAGAGACGGCCTTATAACAAGAAAGAAGGGTTCAGATTGTGCCGGAACAGAAATTGGTGATTCTACCACTCTTCTTGCACAATCATTTTGGTGTTGCATGCAAATGTTAGCTGTGTTCAGCTCACAACAGAATAAAAAGTCGTCTATGAAATCCTTAGTATTGCCTCCTCGCCTTGAGAGCTGGATCAATAATACTGTCGGCATAGATGCTTCTCAAGCGAATAACTTTCACAACACTTGTGTAGGAAGTTGTGGGGGACGGAGGGTATCAAGCATATTTTCAGGCTTGATCTATCGTTGGCTCGAGGAACGGGCAAAGGAGTGGAATGCCGAGTTGGAACAGACCGAACTCTTTCAATCAATGGAAAAGCCATCTGTGGTAAATGCCAAGAGTGGCAAGAAGAAGAAGAAGAAATCAAAGAAGAAGAAGGCATCAGCTGCCATAAACAAAACCAGCTCTAAACCTGATTTGGTTGAATCTAGTACTAATGATGATATGTCCAAGTCAAGTCGGGGTGATCAGAGTGAAGGGATTCAATCCATCGACGACACCGATGATAGAATGACAGAGTATAACACTTTACAGAGCACATCAAGTCTCAAAACAGAAGAAGGAGAAGATCATACAGTTGAGAATAGCTCTAGAGGCAGTGGTGAGCCTGAGGTGCAATCAGCGGCTGGCGAGTCTAATAATTCTCCAGATTTAGTTGATGAAGATCATTTCGTGGCGGATCATCACTCTCCTACTATCTCTGTTAATCATGTACAAGAAAATGGCAACATCCATGACGACACGGCAACTTTAATGAGGACTGTTCGATTTAGATTCAAGGAGCAGCTCATTAGTAACGAAGACGACTTGGATACAGTTAGTAGCATCGAGCCAAATATCAAGTCAATTCAAACTCTCTTGACATCAAATGAAGTAATATACGAGAGATGTAGGGGCCACATCGAGAGTGGTACTGACGAGAAGACAACTTTCACCAAGGCTGATTATTCAGTCGCTGGCGCACATTACGATGAAGTTACATCAATGTTTCAGTTTGTGACGTATCCGGAGCACTGCCGAATGGAGTTCAATACATTCCCTCTTTCCAATCTCCCATTTACTTTGGATTTCGGTTCCTTTTCTGGTCAATTAAGATACAAAGGCAACCCAGGCAGCTGTGAATCATCCTTTATTGACTACGACATTTTGTTTGAGAGCTCGTTCGTACTGCATCCAGATATTCAAGGTCCCTTCCTTGCCAAGCTGAAGAATCATCTCGAGTGTGTTCAAGCTTGTCTATACAGGATAAACGATTGGCTATCAATCCCCTCTAAAAACTTAAATTATCTGCAAGAAAGCTTTGGGGAAGAGAAGTTGCAGATGTCAAACAAGACAATAAAGCACTTCTGTGTCGAGGGTTCACATGTACATGATGATATATGCTTACAATGTGAAAGAGCTTTTAGTTTGCACAAAGTAGAGGCTCTAAAGATTCAAGGAATGGAAGGTCACCGACGTTTGTGCCCTTATCCAGAGGATAAAGATCTCCCGTACTTCATGTGTAGTAAATGTGACCCAGACTCTGAAGTACAGTGTCCACATTATCAAGTTGAAGAATCCTATGTTCTGAGGGAGTTTAATTGGAATGCTACATTCAAGAAGGGCATGTCGTACGACATCTCAACAGAACAAGGGCGGCTTCAACTAAAGAACTTTGTTAGCTTTATTGAAAAGACAGCTGCAACAAGTAGTGGCGAGGTTTGGGTGAGACAATCTTAATTCTCATCTGGTTCTCTAGTAGGTTATGTTAATAATTAGGTAGAGCATGTATAGTAGTATAAAAACACTGATATTAGCTTAATCTCTCAAGAACTTAGAGTAGGCCGGATTGTTAGTCTCCTCGATATACTTGTAACCAAGCTCCTCTAAGAAGTTGTTCATACCCTCACAAGAAGTACCATGATTTTGTTGTATACCCACTAGCACTCGACCAAAGTCATCACCATAGTTTCTATAATGAAAGAGACTAATATTCCATTTCATATCCAAAGCCTCAAGGAAACGTTGTAATGCCCCAGGAGATTCTGGAAAGTGAAATCTGAACAACCGTTCGTGTGATGCATTTGACCTACCCCCGGCCAAATGTCGAATATGTGTCTTGGCAAGTTCATTGTCACTTAAATCTGTACATGGAAAGTCATCACTTCTAAAGTCTTCCATAACTTGTTTAAAATCATTCTCTACATGTATCAATGGTTGAAAAGATACAAATACATTCGCTTCATGATCTGTGTTGTACCGATATGTCAATTCAGTAACATTTCGGGGCCATATCTTTGAATACATGGCACGGAAAGCACCCGGAGTTTCTGGTATGGTAATCTCTAGTGATCGTTCGGAATCATCAGCACGCTCGGAGACCACCCTTAGTCGATTAAAGTCCATATTAGCTCCTGATGTAATTGCAACAAAGGTTCTTTCTGATATGTTATTCTCTTCAATGAACTTTTTCAAGCCGGCCACGGCGAGCGCTCCAGCTGGTTCAAGAATAACACGACTATAGATAAGATGAAAGGAGAAGAAAAAGTCAGATTCGATATATCATTCAATCAATGATACCACCAATACATATCACTCACGCATCATTGTAAGCAAGCTTGATTGCATTGCATATCTGATCAGTATCCACAGTGACCATCCCATCAACATACTTTGAACATAATCTAAATGTTTCGGTACCAATCGTCTTCACGGCAGCACCATCAGCAAATAGCCCCACAGATGGTAAGGTAACAACCTGTCCAGCTGCAAGTGATGATGTCATCCCGGCAGCATCAGCTGCCTCCACTCCATAAACTTTCACAGTTGGTCGGACATGTTTAACATATGCCGCAATACCAGCTAGCATACCCCCACCTCCACAGCATACGAATATTGCATCTACGTCATGACTTACACACTTTTTGAGTATTTCCATTCCTGCTCAATGAGGGGAAGAGATTGGAATAACATAAGTGAGCTTCTTATTAGTTTGATATATGCACAAGAGACTTCTCAACATAAAACAAACACACTACTTACCAATAGTACCCTGACCAGCAATAACATGACTATCATCAAATGGATGTATCATTGCCAATCCTTCTTCCATTTCCAATCGTTTCGCCTCGGCAGCTGCCTCATCATAATTATTACCAACTAATCGTACCTCCACAGTTTCCCCACCATGTGTCCGTACAGCATTAACTTTAATAGACGGTGTGGCCAATGGCATACAGATAACTGCACGACAGTTTAACATTCGGGCTGAAAGTGCCACACCTTGTGCGTGATTCCCAGCTGAGCAGGCTACCACACCTCGTTGGAGTGATGCGGGTGGTAAGGATGCCATTTTATTATATGCTCCTCGTATTTTGAAGGAGAATACTGGTTGTGTATCCTCTCGTTTTAGGAAGATTGTATTATCGAGTAACTTTTGTGTTTTGTTTTTCATGTAGAACAAAGCAAAGTCAGAGATATCATTACTCATTTGCAACTAAAGCAATTCATATACACATAGAATCAACAAATAGAATTTTCATCGATCGTGATACTCACATTACTCAAATTCTTAGCATGCTGCAATTCAGTCTCAATTGCAACTTCATATACTTTGCTATTAAGAATCTTTCAATGTATGAATTATCGAATATATTAGAGCTGAGATATCTAAATTGCAAAGAAGAGAAATTGCATACATACTAAAAGGATACACACCTGATTTAACATTCCATCCTCGGGCATGTTCTTGTTAAACATTGTTTTAGATGATGGTTGTGATGGTACTGCTGCTGGGTCTACTATTCCATTATTATTAACTACCGCAGCTGTGGATTTATATCTTATCGATCTAAGTGATGTTTGTTGGGCAGTGGTTGATGACACAAGTTGATGGAGTAATGGTGTAGTGGTGCTGACGGCATGAGCTGACATTGACGCCGCTCGGCGTTTGAGGATATTACTGGGTACTTTCCACATTGTTAAGGGATAGTACCTATATGATGGGGATGAGAATAAGCAATAGAAGAGGAGTAGAACTAACTAATGTAACAAGTAACAATGCAAAACGTCATAAAATCTTTACCTAGGACCTCAGGTCTATCCGTACTGTGCATCAGGTGTCTCGGTATCCATATCAAAATCGGATTGAACTTAGTCCTTTATCCTGCCATCCACACAAACACAGTCAGTCAACTAGCCATCACTATCCATTCATATACTCAATAATCCCCTGATATTCAACCATGAAAACTATGATTGCCACCATCCTAACCGCCGCCGCCGTGCGTAGTACCAGAGCATTTGCACCAACAATCTCATCACGATCAGTATTCACAACAACAACAGTCCTCTCCGCCGAAGCACAACAACGTGTAACAGGAACAGTCAAATTTTTCTCCGAAAAGGGATTTGGTTTCATCACTCCCGATGCTGAAGGCGAAGAGGATGTATTCGTACACTTCTCGGCTATTAATGCTGATGGGTTTAAAAAGTTAAGTGAGGGTGAAACTGTGACATATGATACAGAATTTGATGATGTGAAGGGTAAATGGCGTGCTGCCAATGTTGATGGGAATGGTGATGGCATGGATGAGTCATGGTAATTATGATTATTAAGAAGTGCAAATTATGGTAAGTGTTTCTGCAATTGTCTTTCTGTGTGTATTATATCTTGTGTGTTTATTATGTAGGGATGCCGTGGTGATTGGAACAAGTGGATTTGAGATTTGATTTGAGATTTTTGTACATGTGAGCACTTTTTGATATTTGCAAACAGCAAGGATATATAAGAAGGTAGTAATGATATTATATAAGCAAGCAAAGGATGTTTCGAATAAATAATTCGCCGTTTACCTGTCGGAAAGATACGCTGACGTGACTCTATTAGCTGATGCCTGCTTATACGAATTATCATCAAGGTGCCAAGTATTTTTATTGGCAATATCCCATCTCACATTTTTCCATGTCACTTTCCCTACAGCACATTAGATAAAAGGTATACCAATAAGAAGGGTTTGATGGGGCTTTGTAGATTTTTGTAGATTTGGGGATTTAGATGATTTAGGAACTTACTTAAAAACAAAATCAATAAACAAGAAGATAGAAAGAATGGGGGAACATAACAAGGTTGTACTTTGTTATGGAGGTATGTTTTAGAATAAGGACTTAATCAAAACTAAAAAAGGCTAAAGTATGCTACTATTATTAATCTGCCTTAATATGAGTATGGGTACCATAGCTAGGTATGGAGGTAGGCTAAATGAAGTCGTAATGCTAAGTCAGAAAGCTGCATCTCACTGGCGACTCACTCACACACCCTACCTATTCATTCATTCCTTCTCCACTTCACCTCTCCTTCATGACTACTAACACCAAAGTGGCCATTAGCGGATCCAGTCAATCCTGTCATGCTAAAGCTACTAGAACTCTTCTTGTTAATCCCCTCAATAACAAATTGCGAATACTTGATATCCTCTTCGTCACCCACACATGCATTCGATAATAACAATGATGATATACCCAATGAGGCATAATGCTTACCTAATGACACTTCAGCATTCTCTGGTAGCATGGATTGTAATGGAGCGATGGTAACTACCGATTTGGGTAAGCTTGATAGTATATCTTTCAATTCAAGTGCATCATCTTCTATACTGCTTGGTAGCATATCTTTTGATAACATATATACCCCTCCCGCATGGCTATCCATATCTACTAGTTGTTGTATCTGTTGTATATCATTCACTTTCCAAATTATTATACCCATATTTTGTAATGATTCCATGTCTAATTTGTCAGCCGATTCATATTCAACTACCACTGCCGATGCACCTATATCATCATCATTAAACACATCACCAACCAACTCTCTTCCGAAATATATAACTGGTACAGGACCTGGGAAATCGCCACGAGAACTTTCTTGTTCTTTTGCAATCTTCTTTACTGAACTCACATCAGATGTAAAAATTGCACTCGTCTTAGATCTACGTAGTGACATTGAAAGTATTGATAAATCACCATCACTCAATGAGCTATCCGATGAAGGATTATATTCTATACTTATTGAGGCACCTCGGGGTCGTTTTAATGCTAGTTTGATGGTGTCTAGTTTGTCTATTGATGAATGTGTAAAAATTTGTTCTTTGGTAGAGAAGAGTGAAGTGGGCGTCGTTTGTGGACCTTTCTGGACATGAACAGCGGGCGGAACAACAAATGCACATATTGACGATAGAAAGGGGAGATATATAAGGCTAGCTGCCGCTAATAGCAGCAGAGAAGGAGCCGCCATGGTAAAACAACATCTAACGTCAATCGTCATTTTTTTAGCGGTATCCTCCCCTTTTCTCCGGCGGCACGCATCGCCTTTGCACCATACCTCATTTACTCCACATGATGATAAGACGCATGATCTATATCTTTGCCATACTAATATATGAAAACTTAATAATAACATGTAGTAGTTTTACTATAAACGAGCGGAGGAGTACGAGAAGCTTATACAAAGATACACATACCAAAAAACATTTACATACTCATACACAACTAAATAAATGTATAAATGGATATCAAACACGCCTCTTTATGGATCACTCGTCTGCAACGCTTTTTGAAGTTGGAGACACTGTCAAAGTCATAGATGATGTTATGAAAAGTGGTAGAAATCTCAATGGTATGATAGGCGAAGTTACATTTACTTGGGAGAAGTGTGATGTTGACCCAACCTGCTGTTGTGCTGAATGGGTAGATGAAGGATTGTCAGTACATGTAAAGTTTAATGCGGATGATGAGAACGATGAAGAAGAAGGAGAGTCGTTATTTGCAAATGATACTTTTATACATTACTTTGCAGAATCAGAGCTGATTAAAAAGAAAGATTAAATGATGCATAACATTTGTGAAGGGTGAAGAAAAATGATCATACTAGTAATAAAAGTTACATATAAAAGATAGGTATTACTAATCAGCACATACCCCGCTCGAGTTTATTCAAGATCAAGTGTACTTCTAAGAAAAATGTAACATGTTTAAATAATGATTTAACCTATCCCCGAATAGTAACAACTTCAAGAGATGGTATGGGGAAATTTCTCTCGGCAACAAAGACAAAAACAGCTCAAACGTCAATTACTACTCATACTCAAACCTTACTCGTCCTTAACGGTTTCTTCATTGGCCACGGCCTCTTCCTCATCATCAGTTACCTTGGGCTCCTCCTCATCAGCAGCAACAACCTTCTCAAGGTCTTCCTCCTCATCTTCGGGTAAGCCAGTGTGCTCGGCTAACTGGTCAACCTTGGCCTTTAAGTAAATCATATCCTCGGGAAGAGTCTTCTTGGTAGATTCAACAATAGAGCGTCTGTCGAGCCAGGCCAAGAACTTCTCACGGCCCTCTTGGCGTCTCCACCACCAGATGAAACGTAAGATACCGTAAAGAACGAAGACACAGAGGAGCGTACCAAGGACGGTAAGTCCAACCTTCTTCTGTTGGAACAACTCGGACAATGCCAATAGAAGGAGGGGAATAACGAAGAAGACAACGATAATGTAGATAGGTGGGATGGCACGGGAACGACGAGTCCACTTTCCAAGTGCTCTGGCACCCTCGAGGGGGACCTTACGCATGAAGGGAAGAGGATACCAGATGATGATACCACTAATGTTGAAGAACAAATGGCAAAGAGCAACTTGGAGTGCATTGACACTTCCAGATACAAGGGAGGCAAGAAGTCCAGTGACGGTGGTTCCAATGTTGGCTCCAAGGGTAAGAGGAAGCATCTGTGTATTGTGTGGCATAATGAGAAAGGACACTGTCAGCACTAGATCATCAAAATGGCGAAAAACACAAGACACAACACAATATAATAACTCACCTGCTCCAATTGAATGACACCAAGTCCAACGATGGGGGTCAAAACGGAGGTGGTAATGGATGAACTTTGAACCAAAACGGTAATTGCGGCACCGATAACAATAGCAACAACGCCTGGAACCTTGGTGGCCTTGTAGATAACACGGGTACTCATTCCCATAAGACCACGTTGCAAGACATTAACCAATCCCATCAAACAAATCAAAAGTAGTACCAAAGAAAGGAAGAGACATACACCTCCACTGGTAGTATCGTCTTGCTGAGTTGCACCATTCTGGAAGAATGCTGGACATCCAACCTTCTTATCACAAGTGATAAGACCAACGGAACATACCTCGCCAGCGTCCTTGTCACACTTGACACAGTGCTTGTAGTCCTCAATACCATCAACACAAACAACGGGGTAATAGTCCTCACAACTATCAACTCCATCATTCTCTGCACCAAGAGAAATTTCCTTGATAACATTCTTGTTTGCCTTGAGAACACGTGCGGCCAATGGACTAACAATCTTCTTGAGGGGACCTGTCCACTTCTCACCATCGGAAACTTGAGCTGGAAGCATGGCACTGGTAAGATGGTATAGGTATCCCGAGATAAGTTCAAGAGGGAACAGTACTCCCACTGCCAATAGGTTGAATAAGTCATGTACAGTTGCTCCGGCAAAGGCACGTTCGAGTTGATCACCAGATCCCATCTGTCCCATGGCAATAATGGTATTGGTAACGGATGTACCAATATTGGCTCCCATGATTAAGTAAATACCATTCTTGACATTAATAGACCCGGCACCGACAAGGGTAACAACGATAGATGTTGTGGTAGATGAACTTTGAACAAGTGCCGTGGCTAATTCACCAATAACCAAGGAGGCAACAGGATTGGTATCTGAGGAGAGTAATCCACCGGCTGAACATCCTCCCAATACCTTGGCGGCGTTACCAAGTAATTCCAAGGAGAAGAGGAAGAAGTATAGGAAGAAGATGGCAGCACATGCTCCTAGGAAGATTTTACCCCATCCTAAGGCATCATGCTGACAGCATGCTTGAGCGACCTCTCCCCATGATGCTTCGGCAATCTCCTCGACTGTTTCTTCGGCAAAGTCAGCATCTCCAAAATGTGTAGAGTTGGTTGGACGAAGTTTACGAGAGTTGGGATTCTCGGGGTCCTTGTTTAGATCTTCAGCATCCATTCCCCGTTGAGAAACGGCTAAGTTTTGGGGTAGATGATCTGTAATAGCCATTGTTGATTGTATGCTTGTGTGTTGTGTTGATGATCTGTGATAGGTGTAGTGTACCGTATATGTGATTGTGTGTAGGTGTGTTGGTGTGTGGTGATGTGTATATTAAAGAGAAGAATAGAAGGCGGGGTTAGTAAGAGATATGTGGGTATGGTATACTATATACAACAACAACCACCATTGCAATAAAGAAGAGCCCCCGTCAAAAAGAACAATCCACATCATGCCATATGCATGCACAAAGAATTATACAATCAGTGCATGCAAATATATGCAAACAAACTCATGTATCCCGATCGCTGCCGCTCTTATACTATATACCATCGACCAAAGAACAATTGCAAATAATATATCCAAAACATCAAACTTACATTTTCAAGTTGATTTTGATTGCAACTTAATATTATAAGCAATTGGGGAATCTGGTTTGCACGTAGTAGATAGTAGTGATTTGCATTGCTGGTCAAATATCACCACATATTGATCTTAGATATCCGAATATTTGGATACAAAGATTAAGTGAATCTTCATTTTTACTGGCCTCTCTTCCCAAGTTTCATTGGCGATCTAACATGAGCGTATCCTAATCAATGTATCCTTGTGAATCTTTATTTGCTTTTATGAGACGGGCTGACTCCTCATCCTCTTCTTCTACTTGTAATTGTACTTACCCATACCCAGAATAGGTGTTTAATATGGTTACCAATGAAGAGGAAGAATATGACAACTTTCCTGCCGCCGGGGGGTTTATGCTAGATCCCGATTCTTTAGCTCTAGTTCGAGAAGATACCAACAATCGAGTAGGTAGCAGAGGAGGAGGAGGTAATGCAGTACGATCGTTAGCAACTACTCAGTTAGCCACAGATGTCGGTTCTACTATTGGGCCGAGGAAATATCCATTCTTAAAGAGTATAACTTTCTTTGATCCAAAGAAGTATTATAAGAAAGCTCAGGATGAGGAGAAGGAAGAGAATGATACATCAGCGGAGGATAACAATTTATCCGACGATGATGTCACTGTTGATGTTAATGATCTTACACATTGGGAGATCTCTCTTATTGATCCACCAATAAATGAATTAAAACAGAAGAAGAAGAAGGGTATTTTTGGCAAATTAAGCAAAGTTAGTGATAGTATTCGAAAGAATAATCAACCTGCATTGATTGTGGAGAACTTTGACGGTCTCGTGGAATTTAGTTCTTTAGAAGCTGGGGACCGATTAGTGTCTATCAATAAGAAGAAGATTCAGCCAGAGGAGTATACCGCAGAACAGGCCATGGCATACATGAAACAGTGCCTTGAGGAGGAGGGTGTCCTGTTCGTTACTACAGAGAATCCTCTTGGCACTGACATCATTTTAAATGTCACAGTGATCAAACCTAAACCCCAAATGACATATGAGGATCTAGGACTAGTCGTATGGAATTGGCCATACTTGTGTGTTAGAGAAATAAAAAAGGGTTCAATCTTTGAACATACTGCGCTCCAAGAGACGGACCAAATTGCTGCTATTAATGATATCGATTGCAGTAAGATGAAGGAGAGATCTTTTGTGCGATGTGTGAATGAGTTACCGACTGAAATCACTATCACACTTGTCAGGAGGAAACATCGTTATACTGGTAGTTATACCTGATGAAGAGAATAGTTGTTGGGTATTACCGATGCATGTAAGAGACTGACGACAGTTATGATGTACAGTATTATGTAGTGAGTAGTGAGTTAACGATAGTCTTCTCTTAATATTACAAGCACCTATCTATATACATTACATGCATCTTTGCTTTAAGTGAGAGGTCTACGACGATTAAAGTGGAAGTGTCGATAAAATAATATGGCGCTAATAGTAACGATAATCATCATCGACTGCAGCAGCAGCATCTCTCTGTCTACTCTTGATATCTCCCAAGTATTCTTGATATAATCGTAATGCTTTTGCGTAGTCATCTTTTGTTGCGTGTCCATTTGAGTATAATTGTTTGACCTTCTCCAAAGATTGAGAAATTCCATTCCTCACTGCAATCATGTAATGTTTCAGTGCCCTATCCATATTGCCTGCCTTGTAGTACTCGATATTGCCTAGATTCCATCTTGCTTGTGCACTTCCCTTCATTGCTGCTAGCTCAAGGTAATGTTCTGCCTTCTTCGTATCAACTTCTACTCCTTCACCGTTATTATGAGCAAAAGCAATATAGCAATAAGACTCAGCGTGCCCAAGCTGTGCTGCTCGATGAAAGAGTTCTAATGCTTTTTTATAATCCTGTGGTAATCCACGTTTCCCATTCTTATAGAAGCATCCAGCATAATGAATTGCAAAAGCATCTCCTGTATCCATTAGTTTCTCAAATCTTTCTACCTCCTCCTCATCTGTATTAACCGGTGGTCTTCTACAAAAGGGGCACTTTTGATTATCAACTACATTGCCTTGATTGTCATAAAGAGGTGCATGAACACATCCACTGCAAATCTCTTTTCCACAACATTCATAATATCTCTTCCCCGTCATCAATAAAGGTAGGAGTAAGAAACATATTGGACAATCTTCTACAGGCGGAGGTTCTTTGAATAGTTCTTTATCGTGTTGCTCAGCCACTCTTTTTTCGCACTCTTTCTTATGTAACTTTTATTACTAGTATGATCATTTTTCTTCACCCTTCACAAATGTTATGCATCATTTAATCTTTCTTTTTAATCAGCTCTGATTCTGCAAAGTAATGTATAAAAGTATCATTTGCAAAT
>Ga0214478_100044_pt1 | contig 53594 bp, 43 predicted proteins | sample M1_20Mar14CPVII9_2_FD_178001 | JGI IMG/M metagenome (GOLD analysis project Ga0214478, IMG submission 178001) | Marine eukaryotic communities from Monterey Bay, California, United States - M1_20Mar14CPVII9sort6BwellD7 | ecosystem: Environmental > Aquatic > Marine > Unclassified | place: USA... | reverse complement strand
GTCGATCACTCATGTTGTTAATACCCACGGCAGTGATGATTGAGATTGCCACACCGGAAAGGAAGATTCCCATTAGATTCCACCTATTATCTGTCAAAGTTGAGAAGACAATAGCAGCCGCTCCAGCTGGTGGATGAATGATACCCAACTTGGCCATGCCTGGGATGACAATGGCAGGTGCTAAAGCTGAACGAAACCACATGGGAATGTTTGGAATGTAGCTCAAACAAATAGTAACAACGAGAGCAAATACTTGAGCAAAGATTGCGTTCCTAGGCTGACTTGCCGGGGCAGCTGTTAAGTTGTACTGCAAAGTAGTCAATGCTCCTAATAGTAGATTGAGAAGTGTAGTGTTAGATACAAGGCTAGTCGAATCAAGAATAACATACAACATACTAAAAACATACCTAGTGGAGCAAGGATGAGTGCTAACTCCTTATCCGACTCGGTCATGATCAAGAGATTGATACGGGATAGGATGGTATGTGTGGTCATGACGCCAATAAAAGTCCATAGACATTGCCTCCAAGTAAAAGCTGGAGGAATTCCAGCACCTCCACCCCGTATCTTCTTTCCCCAACGAGTTGCCTTGTTCTTGGCACCCTCCTTGGCTTCGACCAGTGATTCTTTAGCATTATCACGAATATAGATCGATGCTTGGATAATGGATGACCGCCTCTTTGTCCTCATACTCATATTGTTTGTCTCACCTTTACTACTATTAAGAGCTTCTCCATTATCGGATCTTCGTCGAAGAGCCCCCCCAAACCGAACTATGGCTTGCATCTTGACTTTCAACCTACGCCAATTCTTATTCGTAAGTTCTTCTCTGAAGTCTTGGGCTGCCTCCAAAGGCGTTTGCATTTCAGCTGCAGATCCAATTAGCTTTGAAGCAGAGTACATAAACTTGATATTGGCTGGATTGTTGAGCTTTTCAAGCTCGGCATGGGGGTTGCCAAACATAATTACAATGCCTCGATACCCATTGATATCGAATGGAATCCCAGCGGCGATCTTGAACCCTGCTTTGGCTAACGTCTGAAGTCGTTTGTCATATGGCTATATGATTAATGTAATAGGAGAGTGAATATGAACATATGATATGAGCATTGTCATGAATGAGCATATGATATGAGCATGTATGTCTCAATAATCTCTTACCTGATCTGGATCATTAGCCAACTCATCAACATTCCTCCAAACTAGCTGACTATGATGTCCTATATTGACACCATTCTTACCCCTAAATGAACCACCTGGACTCTTATTCCTAAATGACCCACCAAGGTTACCACCAACTGAACCTCTCCTCTTCATACCCGATCCTCGTCTTGCTCTTCTAAATGAAGTGTTCAAATTGCGCTCACTGCTACTGCCTTCGCCAGCATCATCATCATGTCGGAATAATCCCATCTTAGGAAGATGAACACCGGGGATTGGGAGTGCAGATCCAGAACTCTCAGACCATAATACACCCGGTAAACCTATGAAAAGTATATGGAGTGGGTAAGTGTATATGTATAAGATATAAAGATATAGACACATGATATGATCATTAATACTTACCAACTCCCGGATCCACAGGGCTTGCTGCCTCATAATCCTTCCTACTAGTATCTGTTAAGCTTTCATATGCCTCAATAGCATTGTTTGTTGAATAATCATTATCGGCATCAGCCTCCTGTGGCTTATGTTTGATAAATAGTCCACTACTACTTAACTTGTTTGTTGCCTTACTATCGGCAAAGCTACTCCTCCGACCAGTCTCCACATCGTCCCCGCCGTCGACAACTTGTGGATTAAGATTAACATTATGTAGCTTACCAGTTGCCTCGTTATAATGCCATAGTTCAATACCATATATACCAAAGATTAAATTGGTTACTGCCAATGACTGAGAGAGTATATTAGGACCGCTAATGTTGGCGGCCGGGTCATTGCTATTGTTATTGTCATAATCTGATATGGAATTAAAATTATTCAGCGCCTCGGATGAGGCAGACAATACAGATGTCGCTAGTGATACACCCGATGCCGATGCTGTTAGTTTGTTCACTGACTTTCTTAGGTTTGAGCCAAATGAGTTAGTACTACTACTGTTCTTCATCGTTGAATAGATTTGATAATTTTGGATCGAGTCGAAGTTGTATCTATTTTATTGCAATACACCTCAACTCCTTACGCTAGCAACTGCTGTCCGTCGTCGTATTGTTCTACTGCAATTATTATCGGAAGGGCTTGTGGTCTTTCCATTCAGTAGTACAAATAATAATGACGACGGCCATCGGCGTGCCGGAAGCACAAAAGATACCATGAGAGTTGAGAATGCGCATGTCAGATTGAGTTGCAGTTGGTACATACTGTAGACGATTAGTAAAGACAATCGCCGATACTATCAATTATTGATTAAACTATATCTATACCTAGAGAGACAACAACAGCAAATAATATAAACAGCAGTATATTACATATTAAATAGTCTCACCAAACTAAGATGTAGCCATTAGTTAGTTCAGCCCCACCACTTCATCAAACTTCGAAGTTCACATGCACCAACCTGCACCAACCTTTGTGCTGCTACTTGTACATATCAAATCGTAAGGTATACAGTTAATAACTGGTCGTACCTTTTAAGGATCAACCGTGTCTATATTCATGTATAGAAAGTGAACATATAAATATATTATACAAAATGAGTGCACCATTGCAACAGCCACAGCAACTACAACAAAATGAGGTGCACCATCACCAACAACACCACCAACAGCAACAACCACCAATAATAACCACAATTGATTTTATGGATTTAATAATTTCCGGCTTCGATACATTATACAAACACAATAAAGATTTAGATGGAGCAGCAGCTAAACATATAGATTAAAGTATACTATCTTTTTAAATTGTTTAGACGCTAAAGGATGGAAACCATTGAAAAGTCTTAGTGGCGAGGGTATATTTGTTAGTCCTGAACATGCTCCTCCTGATTATATTGATTATGCTGATCAGGATTCTGCTACTGATGATGGTGATGGTTTTGATTTTGATAATTCGATTGAGGGTGTAGCATATGTCCATCCATGTAATTATGGCCACCACAAAAGTGATCAAACTTTAGACCTTTACAATGAACTATATGCGAGGGAAGTCTTGGGTTCTGAAATTGGCAGGAGATTAATTCAACAGCATTTACCAACACCAACACTATCATCTACACCAATGGAAGTAGATCAAGTACAAAATGACAATAGTAAGAAATTAGTGAATGATACTTTCAATTATATATTGGGAAGCCTCAAAGGGCTATCGATTGGAGGAGGTACTAATTTACGTCAAATTGATGATGCATTAAGTGTTAGTACATCGGTACAAGAACTACTTGAGGTATTAAAGGATCGACACCTCGAGATGGAGAAGAAGAAGCGGCCGTTGGATTTAGTACCACAGAATGAATTAGTAGCGGATAATACACATGATGAGAAGAAACAACGAACCACCGATACTAAACAAGGTACTGCTGTAAAGGAAGATGATATTTCTACCTCTGTTCCTATGGAAGAGGATTCAGATGTTAGTGTAGTTGAAGATGCCTCCCAAACTGTGGAGTTTGAATTTGAAAACACAACTGGAAATGAGCAAGCTGAGAAGATGTCGAATGAGCAGGTTGTAGTGCCAATAACGGAGCTTGAGGAAGACAGTCGAGTTAGGTTGACACATGGACCTAAAAAAGATCGGGTATGGATAGTTAAGAGCATCGATCAAGCTCTTTATAGGGCTATGATTCAAGACGAAGTAGATGGCGAAACTATCTATGCAAGCATCAAACTGATTCGTCGTATTTCATCAGTTCCACAAAATGAATTTGTAGCCGATGATAATAAATATCAAGATGCTGATATAAAGGAAGATAGTATTTCTACCTCTGTTCCTACAGAAGAGGATTCAGATGTTGAAAGTGTTGATGAAGATACCTCCCAAGATGAGGAGTTTGAATTTGAAAACACAAGTGGAAACACTTCTAATACTTCTGTCAAGGAAGACGGGCCAGAAAAGTATCCCCCTTCTATGAGCTCAATGGCCACTCTTCAAGATGAAGATGGGCTAGCTCCTATGAGCTCAACGACTACTCGTCTTGGTATATCCAGTAAAGGTGATGGCGGCGAGGAAGATTCTTTGTCAGTTCGTCTTCGCAAGTACTTATCTCCCAGTTACCAAGCTGAAAAACAAGCTGAGGAACGAAATAGCTGTCCATTATATAATGATCAAGATGCTGATGATGAAGCTGATGATACATCAACAACATCTCAGCATATGCAATCTCCGTCAAGACACAATAAAGATGATGAATCAAAGACTAGCAGTAGTTCTAGTAGCCATGAGGGATCTATTAGTAAACACACGGAGTTACGAAAGGGTAGATGGTCGGTGAGTACATATTACATGATATGTGGTATCCTTCATACATTGTTCACTCAACCTCCTACTTCTATATACTCTCTACTCATTGGTTTATATTCACATACACATACAGCTCGAAGAGGAAGAATATGCAACACAATACATAAACTACTACTCCTCTGGTCTACTCGCCCTTCCCGAGGGTAAGACTCTTCGTGCTTCTCTCGCTGAAAAGTTATCCTGCGATCCAACGCGTATAACCCAAAAGTACACTGGAGGACACTTCCAAGGGAACAAGACATGTGACCGCTCAAAGTTTAGCCCTCATGATGTTGATAAGGCCAAGATTGAAATTGCAAGGTTAGAACGTCGATTTCATTTACGATTAGCCGTAACAAAGAAGAAGTCAGCAAGTAATAAGAATGATCAACCTCAATTATCTCAACCGCAAGAAAAATCAAAGGCCGATGAGCAACAAAGTACAAGTAGCACTTCACCATCACCACGTTTCAGTGATAGTACATCCAGATCACCTCCTCTTGAGTCAGAAGCTACGGAACTCCACACTTCCTCAGGAGACATTAATGATGAAACCTTACGGCTGATCTGCCTAGTGAAGTCTTACGAGACCAATGATAAAGAGCATCTAGCACTCATTCGCGATGCAATAGAATTATATGATCACACGGTTGGCCCTAAAAAACAGTCCCTATATTTTAGGGATGCAATTGAAGTATGTGAAGAAGCAGGAATTGAATTAGATACAATTACACATTACATTCGAGTCAACGTTGATGCCTTCCGAGACATTAAAATATCAAGTCCATACTCAAGAGACAGCTACGTCCGGAAAGTTAAAGCTGCAGTCGACTATGATATGACTCTGTTCCGCTTTATTGAGAACAGCAGTGAGCGGTTCCCTCTGCCCGAAGAAAAGAGGGAAGCCATTACTGATATTGTGATCCAAAGACTGTCTTTGAACATAGACGAGGATAACAATTTGAAAGACATCTTTCAATTGAGCTACCGCAAGCCCTCTCCAGGTGAGAAGGTAAATGTTTACGGCATTTCTCGTGATGAACTTGGTTCGGTTGCCCAGCATCTATTCGATACAGAGACATTCAAGAATCAACGACAATTTGCCAAACATCAAGTTACATTATCATTTACCAAGGATCAAGTCGACTCAATTATTGAACAAGCTTCCTCTTCTGCTGGGCCTGATATCACTGCCCTGCAGCAAATCATCGATGACACCCACAACTCTAGTACAATATCATCATCTCATGGAAGTCATCCCTCTTTCTTCTGGTTCAAAGGAGTAGTTTACTTCGTTTGGATTGATGTACCGCCTGATGTATTGAGAATGTTGGAAGAAAGATGTAAGGAGTTGTATGAAGATGTCACGGCTGTCAAGATCGGGGAATCCGGGGAGGACCTTATCAAGCATTTGAATAAGATGTTGGGCTTGCTGACATATTTGGCTGGTGCAAAGCTCTGCTGGGTAGCAATTGGTATTCCATTTGGATTGTGTTCGGCTCATGTCGTTGAACAGTGGATTCACTTTATCAAGATAGAACTACGCAAGGATGGAGAGTGGCATTCACGAAAAGTCCTCACATTAGAGACTATTAACCACATCCTTGAACGAACTGGTGGCGAAGTCATCTGCCAAGGCACAGTATCAGGCAACCCTGATGGTAAGAGTGGCAACGGTACTAACTTTCATAAAGGTCGAGATGGAGCTGGATGGATCTACTTTTTCCGTCAACTATTCACTGAAGAAGAAATGAGGGAGTTATGGAAAATGTACAGCGAATTGCCAGAGGGTGAGGGAAAGGCCTTTATCAGGTTTCTTTTAGCTTATAAAGTCGGAGCGTCTCTTGATAAGGATCACACGAAGCGTCTACGAGCTAATTTCTGGGCCATGGTACGAGGTTGTGGTGTGTTTGCGGCAGTCAAGGGTTTTCCTTTAGTTTTTAAGAAAGAGGCAGAGCTTCATAAACGATTTGAAGAATCTCAAGTTTGTCGTGAACGATTCATGTTGGATGATGCCAATGGCAACTCTGAAGTAGTGTCATTTCTCGAACCACTTCGAAATGATGATCAATACATTATAAAAGAAGGCGAATTGCAACGAGATATCAATAAGCTGAACTACAATGAGCGAGAGACCAAAGAGTGGCTTCTGAGACGTTTCCTTTCCCTCAAGGAATTGGTGGACATGATTATGAAGGGTGTCTTTGTATTGTGCAAGCCATCTAAAAAGGCATTTCCAATGAATGAGTTCAGGAATCAAGCCTTGCTCCAGCCATCCAGTTGGGTGGTGCAGATACGTTAGTAAACAGATACGTTAGTAAAATAAACCAACGTTGTTGGTGTAAAAAGCAATGTCTCTCATAATTTAGTTTAGCGATCAAACAGATAAATAGGACCACCACCAGTTGAATCAACCTATATTCAACATCTCTACTACGAGTAGCATGCAAGACAGCAGAATCGTATAAGTAATCCATAGCTGATAATAATATTAATGTCGGCGCCAAGTTGTTAGAAGTAGTACTCTCGGAAAAAAAGATACCGACCAATATACTAGTAACTTTTCATTTTTATTGACTTTTGCAGCTATTGTCATTGGCGGCAGTAAATAAAGTACAGCAATAGCCTATACTCGTCGATCCCATTGCCGATATACCAGATTTTAACGCCTTTTTTATTTGTTAGTATAAGGTTGTGTCGGTAGTTCTATTTATTTTATTTTACCAAGCAGAGAGTATGAAAGAGCAATCAAGTAAAAAAGTTGGTCATCTAAGTTCAATGATCAACACTGCTGAAAGTACTACCAGCATAGTCGGCGAAGGTAGTAATAGTTGCAATCTAGATAGTAATATTAATAGTATGAGTTCCAACGTCAATGATAATGATCAGCAGCAATATGGTGGCGAAATGACACTTAGTAAAAAAGTGAGCACATCATGTGAACAAAATAATGTTAATAACATTGCTGCAGATTTCAATAGTATATCTATACTTGAATCGTCGTCCAAGATACAACAATACCCAACGATGCGGAACAGTAGCAGTGGCTTGTCTGCATCACTACCTGCACCCCGAGCGCCATTTCTTTCCTCTCGGCCAATAACATCTCAAGATAAATTAAACAACATACCCGAGGTGAAACTACCAGATAGTGTAATATCATCTAATGATGCTATTCCATATGGATCATTACGTGATTCGACATCTCAAAGTTATAGTATTGGTGGTATTGGTAGCCGGCGGGATAAATGGTTAGGTCCTAAATCATGGCATCCCAATAATAATAGATTTAATAATAATAATAATGACGTGTGTAATGATAATGATGATGAGGCACCTTCAGAAATACCACAATCTCTTACTGCTTTAAAAGTGATGACACAAATTACAAGTGAGTCAAAGAAGAGAGAGGTAGTAGCATCTATTAATGAACAAACTGAAAAGGAAGGGAGTGACGATGAGGATGATTCATGTCAGTTTGACCTAGAGCTTGGCAGTTGAAGAACAGTAGCTTGTCGCATATTGCAAGGTAGCGAAGAATTACAAGATTTATAAAGACAATATGAGCTGATTACTATGTTGGTGGAGATTGGACGGGATTCATCCATGATTCCTTCGCCATGAAATTTTCAGAAGAACTACCTCACACAATTTATTACAATCAATATATTATCATAATCTCTCATACTAAATAAAATAAAGAGACTCGGGTTACATCATCATGGAGATCTCAAAGTCAAAGATAATTGATGTTCTAGAGAATCTTGAAGAAGCAGCTTCCTTTGATCAAATTATTGCAGAATACAAACAACGTCATGGCATCGATATAGAAGGAGACTGCTACCAATTCTTTCTTCTAAGGCTCTCCAAAAGAGAGAGAAAAGTAGTAAACAGACTTACATTTGATGCCTGGTTTGGAGAGTATTTACTTTCTATTCCTGGTATCGAACTTGATATTGTTGATGACGTCAGCTATGTCAAGTTTATTGGATTTGTATGTGAACTATGTGACATCGAGTATGCAACTGAATATGATCTTGAACAGCACAATAAAACAAATCAGCATATTGAAAAGATGATGATCGCCTACAATAATAGAGAGGCAGGTGAGGGTGAATATGATTGCAAAGTATGTAGCGTGAAGTGTGACGATAAAGCTGCTCTTATGAAACATGAACAAGGTAGCGAACACAAGAAAAAGTACAGTGCTTTATTCACTGGTAAATTTGATTGCAGAGTATGTTGTATCAAGTTTCAAGACATGAACAATTTTCTAAATCATATAGATGGCAAGAAACACAAGAAGAAAGTGGCTGCCATTGGTATGAACCCTGATGCTTTGTATGAACCTTCTCATCAACTTGAAGAAGAACTTATATCGATGGTGCGTGATTATGGAAAACTTGAGCTTGATCTTGTGATGCAGTTATACACATCACGTTTTGAGAGAAGACTTCGTAAATCACTGAAAGAGCTTGTAAAGTGTATGTCGCGCTTGGACATAGAAGCATGTGAGGAGGAGGAAAGGCTTGTCCTGAGTAAGGCCGAGAAAGAGAAGGTAACTGCAGCTCTCTTCTCAAAGAAGAAGTCAAAGAAGAAGTACAAGATGAAAACAACCAGCAACTAAGAATGTCATAACAGATGTAAAAGAATAGAGAGGATAAAGAGGCTGGAAACGCTATTGGTGTATGCATGTAATCATATAAGATACTATACGGTATCTTTGTCTTGCTTTACTTTACTTGCATTCATACCTCTTGTCATCTTGTTTGCATTCACGTTATGCATACTGAATGTATCCCTTCTTGCAAGAGAATCGATCATGGTTGTGGATGTTCATACTCGTCCCCATCTCTATCTCCGAGGCACGGAAGACAGCCATGTTGATCATCAAGACAATAGAGCTGATGCCTTAGACGAAGTATTCACAGCATTAAACAGTGCAGAAAAGAAGGCCAACCTTGTACTGTTTCTCGCTCAAGGGATTAATAACTGCTGCCCGGGCCTTTGTTGTCTTATCGTCGGGGAACACAAGATTAGTGATGTCATAATCATTTAACTTAATTTTATCTCTTGATTCCATTTTGCACCAAAACGCTCTTCCCAAGTTACTTATCCCCCATAAGCCACAAAGATTAATATCATCTCTGCTCACCATACAAATACACACATCATATCAGACAAAACACACCACCGACAAAACTCAAATACGCTTAATATCAACTCTCAATCTGTCTTGAACACCCTTGCCCATCTCTTCCATATTCGCCTCAACGCCATTCTCCAATGTTTCCCTCTTCATTGGATGGATGTCAATCATTGCGTATGTCCCTCCAGTTGTATTCTTGGTTAGCTCACCAGGGTTTACGACAACAGTCGTATCTAATACCTTTCGTGCAAAGCTTGCCAACTTGGATGGTGTAATCAAAATATCCGGCTGGACTGGCATTTCCCACTCGGTTGACTTTGACAAGTCCGATGCTAAGCCCTTGGGTGCAGGGAAGAGTGGATAGTAACTTCGTTGTTGAACTAAATGTTGTGCAATACGGGATAGACGTGTTCCTGGAGCCAAGTTGGCATTACATTCATCAGACGAGATATGAAAGAGCACATCTGTAGACGTTACACCGACAGAAACATCATTAATCTGAAGAGTGCATGGATTGGATACACAGTGAACACGCTTGAAACTCTTCACGGCAGCCTTGTCATTCTCACGTCCAGCAAGCTCAACATAGTGTAAACCCAAATCACCAAACTCAGCCTCCAATCCCTTGGGTACCTTAACACCCGCAGTACGATCTTGTAGTGGTGCTTGAGGATATACTGAATCCGAGAATGCATCCTCCATGCTTGGTACTAAAACAAACTGTGTCTTCAACTCGGGATCATTCATATACATTTCCTCCAAAATTGACGATACCTTGGTAGCAAAGAGATATTCATAACTAACAGTACGTTCCGTCCCATCAATATCGATTGTTGGTCCGGCTCCGTCATTACCGGTAACAAGAGGTTGTCGGCCATCAACGAATGGACCACACATGATAACAACATCAGGTTTATCACTCTGGATCTTCAAAATAGCATCAACTAACGGATCATAATCCAAATTATCCTTGGCAGTGAATGGTCCACATAAACTAACAATAGAGAGTGGATTACCATTCTGATTATTAGCACCATGATGATAATCCATTAATTCACTAGCCGACAATGTTTCCGATGGTGGTGCGGCACCCTCGATGAGTCGAGAGGCTTGCATCGTCCGTCCGGAGGAATTAATACCCTCAACGGCAACAATCTGTCCTGGGAAGAAGGAGTAGGATTGTTTCTGTCCTTGCTCGTTGGGTTTGTTGAGTTCTTGTAAATCGACAGAGATTCGTGATCCTGCCGAGTCTTTACGTGATCCCTCAAGACGGATTGAGGCACGGTTAAGTCGTCCCTCGTGAGCCTGTGATGTGATAATTGTTATTAAGAGGGATAAGATTTGGAGAAAGGTGCATGTGATTGTGAGAAAATGACATGAGTATTTCAAATAAAAGACAAGCTTTGACTGATTGTAACCAAACCCTAACCCTATAAGAGACATATACATTATATTATGACCACACCCCCTAAACAGCACTTAACAACACATAACCACGATATACACCAACCAATCTCACACGCACCATCTTTTAAATATACCTACACAAATAAAACAATTACGTACCTCATTACAAATCCTACCAACACAAACAACCTTACTCTGCTTCGGTAATCCCACCGGAGTCCATAAACTATCAACATCCTCTTCATTACTCTTATCAACTTCACTTTTAACAATACCATCCATTGCTGCAATCATTTCATCTTCCTCAGATGAGATATTATATTTTTGACAAATGTTATTTGACATTGTAATTAATTGGGATTCTAGTGCTGTTGCTCGTTTTTCAAGAGGCGTGAACATATGTCTGTATGTTGATTTAGGATGTGTTGCTGATGGGTGTAATTGAATAGTAGCACCACGATGATTTAAAATGATTTCCTTTTCACTTGAAGTTTTAGTTGCTAATAATTCAGAAGTTGATGGTAAATTATTTGGATTGTATGATGTTACAGTCTGTCCGGAATTAGTACGTTGTGTATATTTAATTGTTTCAATTTTCATTGGTGTGATTACTGTTGTTGATGCACCTGAAGCAGACATTGGTTCACCTTTAACTTTTGGAGACGGTGCACCCTTACCACTTGGTGTTGTTAAACTATCCACGGCTGATAATCCATTCCGTCCGGCTGATGCTGTAGACCCCTCAGACTTGATACCAGTGCTGCCAACAGCGCCACCCTCGGTTTTGATTAATTTAGCAGCAGGAGAGGGTGTAACATTACTCCCCGGTCCATTACGTTTACCCAAACCCGTTTGATTATTACTCAATACAGTCTGATTATTATTACCACTCTTTACACCATCTTGTTTCTTAGAAACAACACTTAAATAACCTTTAAAACTACCATCATTTAATTCATCAATACCTTTAGTTAAGGAATGTGCTTCCCATGCCTCTGCTAGTTGTGTTGGTGTTAATCGGAGTGAGGTTGATAATGCTGATACTTGAGAGAGGATTGTTGGGTTTAATGTGGTGCCTACGCCATTGAATGCTGTTGTTATTTGTTGTTTGAGTGATGTCATGTTGTTGATTTACTATTGTTTCATAAATATAAGTTATCTATGTAGGATATATATCAATACCTCTAGCTGCACCACACTCAATCGAGAGAGTGTCATTGCAATACGGTGCACCTTAACTAAATTTGTCGTATTAAAATTATGTACATACGTTAATATCTTTTTTTTGTGCCAAAAGCAAACAACACACGGCATACAATGAAACCTTTTGATGTCTCAGATGTGTGTTTGATCAAGATCGATGCATTGCAATTGCAATGGAGAGATCATAATTTTATTTAATCAATCAAAACAACAACATATCGCGTGACATATATCAATCATAAATATCAAAACAATGAAATTATATCTCGTAGCGTCTTCCGCATTGGCATTGCTCTCTACCAGTGTCTACTCTCAGGTGAGTCTATTTTGTTGTTTGCAATTAGATATCTTATCCTTTATAGGCGGGGCCGGTGGTGTACGTGGCTGATTGTTTCTTTGATCGGCGTGTACATAAGATCGGCACGCATCATGTGCTCATGTGCACATCTTATGCTCAAAACTAGATATTGCATATCTTGTGTGTCACCACACAGCCAACTCATTCAATATACTACCCCTCTTCTCATTATCATCGTGTCTATCATTACAGGAGTCTAGTAGCATCGTCTTGAAAGGATCGGGTGGTCTACGAGGAGTATCAAAGTTCTTAGTCAAGAAGGTCGATGAGTATGCGGCATTGCGTAAAGGTGGCGGAGGAGATGATAGCAAGGGAGGTGGTGGAGGAGGAAATAAGGGAAGCGAACATGGAGGCCCCCCTTCAGGAGGGGGAGGTCCTGGTGGGGGAGGTGATGGTAAGCACTTCATATTGTGCTCGTATAGTTAGGCTATTGTATCTTCTATCCTATATCCTATTTCTAACTGCATAATACCACATCTCTTTGTGTCAGGCCCCAGTGGTGGCGATGGCCCCGGAGGACACGGCGGCCCTCCATCAGGACCTGATCATGGCGGTCCCGGTATGTGTCTTTGCCAAATATGTTGTATTCACTCACCTTTTCAATCTTTCAATCCTGATATTCTTATTCACCTCTTGTCTTATCTCAATTAGGACCTGACGATGATGATCAGCCTAGCCCTCCTGGTATGTCTTTGTGCGCTCAGTAGATAGTTGATTGTATATGTATTCGTAACTAAATCTCACATACCCTAATGATCATATCTAGGACCACATAAGCATCATCATGGCGGCCCTGGCCCAGGAGGTAAGTATCATTGCAATACAGTACCTTCTCCTTTCAAATTGTAGACATTCAATGATAACATTCTCTTCTTCAAAATTCAGATGATGATTGCCCTCCTGGCATGGTTGGATGCGATCCTGCAACTTGGGGTCCAGGTAATAAGAAGGTGAGCGAGCCACTATTATTAGCTTGCATGAGTCTGTAACCAATAGAGTAAGGAGGCATCTCTTACTTCTCTCATATCTCAATGCAACTTCTCTAATAGCCACCCAAACCTCCCCATCCTTCCAAAGATGATGATGATGACGATGGTAAGAACTAAGATGCACTAATCTTGTTTTATCTTCCAACCCCCTAAGCCTCAATATCTGATCCCTTTCTCTTCTCTTCTCTTCTCTTCTCGAAATCTATAGACGGACCACCCAAGCCTCCTAAGCCCCACAAGGTAAGCAGAAGTTAATTGTGCACGACCACCCTTTGACCTGGGCATTCTGTGTTCTGATTGTGAAACCAAGTGATGAATGTATACTTATGTGGCTGTAGATTGACTTTAATTGTGCATATGATATGGTTTTACAATTCCACTAACAAATACTAACCTCCCTACCTCCCTCTCTTCTTGGATATACTTGTGACCACTGTGTGGAATCAACTTCTAATTCCACAAGCACCATAAGCATCATGATGACGACGACGACGATGTAGGCGTACTAGGAGGAGATGATGACGATGAAGGAAATGATGATGATGGTAAGCATAACTAAATCTTTCTTCTGTACATATATCTTCCACCCAAGCCTCAATATCCGATTCCTTTATCTTCTCTTCTCTTCTTTAACATTTCCAGGCAATACTCGTGAGGCCTCTGATATCCCTCACGAGATCAAGAAGCTCGGGAAAGGATACTGTGATACCGACAACCAACTTGATCACCTCAACGAGTGCGTCGACCTTTATGGTGAATATTGCAAAACCGATGAATTGATGGAGGAGAATGAGGACATCTGCGATTACTTGGGATATGGAGGTGATGATGTTGTCATGGCCATGGAGTAAACAGATCAGAGGGGGTATGCTGTGAGCTTGAGAATTAATATAATTAGTATACGGGAGGGGGTGCAACCTGTAGATAGTATATATGAATGATAGTATGGTACTAGGGAAACAAAAACCTTTGTTATTTCAATGCTCCTATCACAAGTATCACAAATTGAAATTTAAGAGTTACCATTTTCTAGAAACTAAAACTTTAACACTTGACCTATTCATACATACATAAACCTAGACCCCCTGACGATCTTCATGCTGGTGCCTTCTTAATAACAGTAACTTGACCCAACTCGTTTTCACCTACAATAGCCTTCTTTGCCTTATTGACCAAGTACCAACTCGTTGGATATTGACGTCGATCACTCATGTTATTAATACCCACGGCAGTTATAATAGTAATAGCCACACCAGCGAGGAAGATACCCATTGTTATCCAATTGTTCTCCTTCCATGTTGAGAAGACGATAGCAGACGCTCCAGCCGGTGGATGAATGATACCCAACTTGGCCATGCCTGGAATGACAATTGCAGGTGCCAAAGCCGAACGAAACCATGGTGGAATGCCTGGAATGTAGCTCAGACAAATGGCCACAGTAATGGCAAAGACTTGGGCAAAGATTGCGTTCCTAGGCTGACTTGCCGGGGCAGCTGTTAAGTTGTACTGCAGAGTAGTCAAAGCACCCAATGGAGCAAGGATGAGCTTGAAGTCTTTATCACTCTCGGTCATGATCAAGAGATTGATACGAGATAGGATGGTATGTGTAGTAACAACACCAATGAAAGTCCACAGACATTGTCTCCAAGTAAAGGCTGGAGCAATTCCAGCACTACCACCTCTAACTTTCTTTCCCCATCTTGTTGCCTTGTTCTTGGCTGCTTCTTTAACTTCCTCAGCAGTCTCTTTGGCATTCTCACGGAACCGAGCTGATGCTTCTCGTAACATGGCCATGGATGACTTCTTCTCAAGTTTTGGCCTATCCGAGGACAATCCGCCTGACTTCTCATTTGAATACTTCAAAACACCGAGCATACGAACAATGGTTAATAGTTTGATTTTCAACCTATGCCAGTTGTTGAAGGCTTCCTCCTTTCGGAACGCTAGTACCTGTTTCATTGGATCTTGAATAGCTGCTGCAGCACCGATTAATTGAGCGGCATTATTCATAAATCTAGCGTTTGCTGGATCATTCAACTTGTTACGATCGCCATGTGGGTTTCCATATACAATGCAAATTCCACGGTACCCATTAATATCGAAGGTAATTCCAGTTGCCAACTTAAACCCAGCCTTTGCTAATGCTTGAAGACGTTCATCATATGGCTTTATTCAGGAGGAAAAGTAACATATGATATGAGCACAAGTGTATTGATATTGATATGCCCAAATAATATATGATATGAGCACAACACCACAAACATAAATACTAAATATCTCTTCTCACCTGATCAGGATCATCAGCCAATTCACCAACATCTCGCCAAACTACACTCTCATGTCCACTATGTCCAATACCACCCCAAGCCCTATTGAAATTAGCACCCGTATCACTCCCCCCACCCGAACTTTCAGCCCACAACGCTCCAGATAACCCCACACCGGGATCTGTCTCATTAACTGCAATATATCCCGATTGTGTAACATTCGTTAATTTGTTATATGCGTCTAACGCTTCCGGTGTTGCATAGTCATTATCAGGATCTGTCTCCTGTGGCTGTCGTTTAATTAAGAATGATCCGCTACCACTAATGCCACTTTCTCCATCATCTTCTTCGTTGAGATTAACAATTGCTAGTTTTCCACTAGCCTCATTATAATGCCATAATTCAATACCGTATATACCAAAGATTAAATCGACCATTGCTAATGATTGTGTTAAGATGTTACCTCCGCCATTGGAAATAGTATTAGTTTGGACGGCAGGTTCTACAACTTCAGTAGCGACGACTGCAGATGATTTCAACGAGCTTGTTGATGTCGAGTTTCTCACTGTTGATTCACTCATATTGATACTGTTTAGTATGTGTACCTTTGAGATAGAAGGCCAGATTAATAGTTAAGTAGATAATTGCAAAATTGCAAATAGGAGAAGACCAAAGATCAAACTCCGAGACGAAGGATAGGTATAGATATGATCTATGAATTGCAATTGCAATAAGGAGAAGGTTGGCGCCTTTATATTAACACACACGTACTATATTGTTACTACACTATCATTAATCTAAGCGACATCGATTTGAGGTGAGAGGATGCCCACTTGATTGAACACGCACGTTATCTTCCCGAAGAAGCAACTAAGACTCATGTCTGTCCGATGTCACAGCATTTTTAGTTGGTCTAGGGTAAGCAACCACTCGACAATCAAGTCGAGATTAAGCAGTATTTACCGCCACTCATACGGTCTATTCTCATGTTGTGGATGGACAATAGTTTGGGTGTATCATATTCCAAGTCACATATCAAACACATGATGAATGACCCTCGGGTCATAGTGAACACAACTAATATATGGTGTTCACCGGAAGTTGAAATCCTTTACCGAGCTCCGATACTTGTGGATCATCGGTACACATTCAACCTGTGTCATATTTATATGTGCAAAGATACGTAATTATTAATATATACCCCCAATAGTAAGACATCTAAAGATTTAGATTTAGTTCATCACTGCAATGTAACTGTAAAGTGACAGACAACGACGAGATTGCGAATATCATATTATCATATCATATCATTTAATAATCTCCACCATCGTCACCACCGAACATATCAACGGCAGGTGGTGCTTCCTCAACTTCCTCTTCAACTTCAGCAGGAGCTGCGGCAGCATCACCACCGCCGCCCCCACCTCCTCCACCACCGGAGCCAGCAAAGGCGGAAGGATCAGCAAGGTATGCCTTGTAGATATCAGCCTTGTCAAAGGAGTAGTTATCAAGTTCAACAGTAACAGCCAAGATTGCCTTGAAGGCATTGGCAACACTGTGTGTAACACTTGCGGCAGTGGGCATATTAAGTGCGAGTGATAACTTCGAGATGGTATTAAGTGCCGAAATAAACTTGGCAGCCAATACATCATCGGTAATATCCAATACCTTGGCATCGAATAAGGATCCAGAGTCATATACCTTCTTGAGGACCATACCGTATGTGAACGGTTCAATGTTTAGCTTTTGAAGTAAAGCAGCCTCGGAGGCAGTGACCTTATCACCAGCATTGATCAAGTGTGTATCATTGGTCATTTCAATCTGACCACGAGTAATCTTGGTGGAGATTTGTAATGTTTGGAAGAAGGCAGTCTGACCTGGATCACATCCGGTAGGACCCTTGGGTACAATAACATCAATGGGAGCAACGGAACCAACCTTGGCAGGGGCGGGTCGGACATTACTCTCAAGCACACCACGAATATCACCAAGATCACCATTCGTAAAGACGAAACCAACATTACCACGACAACAATCTTCAAGCTGACCAATGGGTGAATCGGGATTCTCCTCCATGAATTCACGAATACATTTACGCATCATGGTATTCTTACCCATTAGTACCTCGGCGGTACCACGTAGTGATAAACGTGTCTGTTGAAGTTGCATAGAACCAACATTATCAATATCAACAACGAAACATTTGGCATATGTTGACATGAGTTCCTTCATGTGTTCGAAGTACTCGGCTTTGCGTTCTGCGGAAAGAGGCATCTTGGTAGATTTTGTTTTGTTATAGAATTAGAATGAGAAACTGTTTTTGTGAAACTTTGGACGCTGGAGCTCAATACTCGTCAACAATTTAACCAAAGTTTATGGATGAACAGTTTTATATAACCATACACCTGCAGAATAGAATGATTGATAAGAATGGAATGGAGGATATGGTTGGTTAGTAATAGTAGTTATAATAGTCGACAGTCGACAATGTATTGCAGCTGCAAATATCTATTGTTTGGTATCCACGCGAGGTGCCGATATCTTCTGTCGCGCACCAAAATCAAATATTCATTAAGATCATATTATGCACACGTATATCTCCCTCTTGATGATCCACTGCCGCCGCTACTACAAGGCCGCCACTGTCACTTACCGAAGAGAAAAAATGATGAGATGAGAATGGATGATGAGAGGAAAAAAGAGAAATATTACAAGTGTAATAAGTTTACCCCGCAATAGTAAATCCTGGGTAAAGCTTTACCCCTATCATTCTATCTAAGGTATCCCTGAGTAATTTTTTGTGCACAAATCTCAAAAAACATAAATCAACAAAAAAAGAGGCGTGCAATACCTAGATGATATCCTCTACTTGATAGTAATACACAATCAACAATATGAGTAGTAATCTCTTTGGTAGCGGTGGCGGTGGCGGTGTTGGTGGTTTATCACCTCGACCGTCAATTAATGATACTTTTGGACTTCGACAACGAAATAATGTTCACTCTAGTAAATTATCTGCATCCGACAATAATAAAAGTAATATAGAAACAGAGAATTCACATCCAAACAATCACAATACATTAAGTAATAGTAAGAAGAATAGTGTACAAACATTTGGCAAGTGGGGATCATCGATAAGTAATGTTAGAGCACCGCCTCGTATGTCACTTGCAAGTTGTGGTGGGAAGAAATACGGAACACCTAATAGAAATAATGTAGCGAGTGCAGGAAATAGTAACCAAAAGCACCAACAAAAGACAAGCAATATAGAGAAGACAAATGATAGAACAGCTAATCAATCATCAGCAATTATAGAAACGCCCAACTACATATCATCAACCAGAATTTTAGAATACAAGAGCAAAATAAGGACAGAAGCTGATATAATGTTATACCCAGATGAATATGATGAAGTATATACAACCAATGGAAGATCTACGTTGGATAGTATTTGTGAAAGAGTATTGGGTTGGTTCTTCTTTTGGCCTAATTGATGTGAAAAAAATCATAAGATATGTGCAATTTTGATAACAGATATGTACAGCAGCTAGCGATGTGAAATATACAACGAAGATGGTAAACTATCATTATGTTTTAAGTGAAAGGAGAAGAGCGCATGATCTACATTATCAAACTGAAAAAGAGATACAATATCTTAAAGTGTATCTATCCAGTGTGTAGAATCGAAGCAAAAATATTTAGATAGGAATAAGAAGATGCATGTAAGGTATACTAATGCTATTTCCAATTATCATTTACTTTTCATTGTATTATATCTTTCGAATAGTTAGTAAAGTCTCCCAGTCCAAAAATATCAGTGTAATTCCTAGTCATATCCAACATGCTTTCACACATCTACCATTTCAATCCAGGCCCTCATCTCCAATTCAGTCTCTTCCTAGACCCTACCTAAGCGAGGCCTGGTAAGCAGGCCAGCCACCTGGGAAGAAGTGCCCTCCGAAAGGAGCTGGGGTTACAGCCAAAGATCCTCGGCCCGAAGCAAGCGCTTTGTCTCGGGGTGGAAGTGTGAGACATAAGGCTAATAGAGATCCCTTTTTAGTCATCTTAGCATGGTGATCCTTCAAGAAAGACTTCATTTGTGGAGGGCAAGGCTCTACTCCTCCCCAGTAGTCATCATGACCAATAAACTCTTCTTGAGTCATTACAGTTGCATGAGGAAGGTGTTCACGGAAGTCGATAATAATGAGACAGTCAAGAATTTTCAACCCATCTGCATTGGCTTGCTGGAGCCAACCCACAATACCCTCGTTGAAGACAGCTTGAGCTGCCTGTAGTACATTTTCCGAGTGTATAGTCATCTTCTCGTGACTTGCCATTGGAGCAGTACCAAGATTCACTACATTGTGCTTGCTTGGATCAACGATCGTTTTCCTGCAGTGTTCCTTATGTGCCTTCCAATCTGCCTTCTGACACTCAACACTGCAGTACGTCACCTTCTTACATCCACCGCAGCGTTTGATGACACGTCGTTCAGCCTCAAGGTTAGTTTTACACGTATTGCAAATGATATGACCCGCACCATCCGTCGTTTTGTTCAGGGATTCAATATTTGTGCCAAGGATGTGAAGAACTTGTTTCACAACTTTCGCATACTTGGAATTCTTCTCCAAAGCTCGTACGTCGGGTTCCTTCACGGCTAGGACAACATCAGCATAAACCTTAGCTATAGCTTTCGAAGACTTATCATTGAACATCACGGCAATAGCCCCTGATAGAATGAAATCCAGCGACACCATAAGGGCTTCATCATTCCCAGTATTACTAAAACGAACAAGATTCTTTAAACACATTTGCAATAAACCAGCCTCAAAAGCATATGCAAACATGGTATCGTTTGGCATCGGCATGCCATCTTCCGGAATACCATCTTTAAAGTGAAAAACTATACGACTGAGGTCGGAGAGGATAGTGCTCTGAAAGTGCTGAGCATCCTTTATGTCTCTTTGAAGCATCTTCCTAATAACCTTTTCCCCTTCATTTTTGAGTAGTACGTGAGTGGACTCAATATTCTTTGATACTAGAGCAGTCGATAAACGGCCAAGGACCAAACCAACGGTGTTCTCCCAATGCACATCAGATTGGAAGAGCTGTTTCTTCTCTTCATCACACACACATTTCATGAGAGGTTGGATATTCTCGGCAACTTCAATGCACAATGAAGGATTGGTGGTTTCATTCCTCACGATATTGATGAGTATCTCAACCTGGACAAGGATATAGGCAATAGGCAATAAGAGGTATGAGGGAATTAGAAAAGAGCATATCATATTATGTGTTACTGTAAACAATAAACGTACCCAATCCTCGGGTCCGGAAACGTATTCTTCATCCAATTCATTAGAATTAATACCTTCATCACCCAATAGAACCTCTGCAATAGATTTACTACCACATTGACTCAATAGTTCAAGTACAATTGTCACTAGTCCCCCCTTCATAAGTTTTTGAAGGATGCCCTTTTCACTTGGATAGTTACAAATGTTGGCTACGGCAGACGTTGCAACTGATTTACCACTTTTAATATCATCGAGAATAGTCTGGATCGGTACTGTATCAATGTTAATGATGTAATCGTCTACCTTTCGTCCACTAGAATCTTGAGGTGCATCCTTGATATCATCTGTGGTATCATCGTTTGGCTGATCCGCAATATCAAGTTGGGACATACGTACTTCTTCTTCTGACGACATTATTATGTTTGTATCAATCTACCATATAATGATATGATATGGGAGGGACAGTATATGATTGTTAGTGTATATATAGTCTAGTAGAGAAAAGATATTGTGTAAAGATTTTTTTGTGCACATCATGTGAACAAAATGATATTATCCTATAGTCGGCACGCAAGTACTCCCCTATTGCAACCAACGCTGTATGCACACACAAAGCACACTGTCTTACCTGTTATGAGAGAGGAGGAGGGTTGTATTGAGGATAGTTCTCTATCTACGGATTAGAGGATGAGGCGAGCACCACAGTAATTAGAGATATCAACACTCCACTCACACTCTCATAAAAATCTTTAGGATACCGTATCCTCGCCTTGTCATTTTTTTTAGAGCAATGCATTGTAGATAATGACTCATATTTGTGGCAAATATGAGTGCAATATACCGCATTAGTAATAAGCTATTGATAAACAATATGAAGTCAAACTTACCATCCATTACTTGTCTTGCTCTGCTGAGTATCCGAGGATTTGCAACGGCTGTCGATGTGAAGAAAGAGGATAAAATTCGAGGAGCTCTTTATGGCGCATTAGTAGCTGATGCCTTGTGTTTAGGTTCTCATTATGAATACGATGCCCCGAAGATTAAGCAGGCCTATAATGGTATCATTGACGAATACATGGCACCAGGAGAGCAAATGGGAGGCCAAACTCATGGTGTTGGATGGGGAGCTAGAAACTATCATCCGGGCACAACTAAAGGAGATCAAACTGATTATGGAGAGTACAATGTATTGGTTCTTGAACATTTAGCACAAAGTGTTGACAATCCACATTCATTTGATGTATTGGAATTCATCCCTCTATGGCAACAACGTCTGACAAATGGTTGGAAGGTAAAAAATATGATATGATTGTATATTTTGTTCATATGATATGTCACATCTCTAATCTCAAATCATCATCACAAAATAGCAATGGGTATGTACACAAACCAAGCAGACATATCAACAAATACAACAAGGTGTGTCTGTGAACAGTTTGGGCGGGAACTCTAATGCAATGGCTTTGCGCTATGCTTCAGTATTTGCATACTATAATACCGAGAAAGAGGTAGTTGATGCTGCTCGGAAGACGATGTTTACTCACAAAGAACGAACAGCAATACTTGGTAATCAATTCTTTGCAAAAGTTGTTTATAGAATTATTCATAACAATATACCACCCACAAAGGCAATCAAAGAAGTAGCTGAAGAATCTGGGGAGTGGATACAAAACAAGGTACAGCAAGCATTCGACAAGGTACATGAAGCAATCGATCCAAATAATGAACTGTCAAAGCAAGAGTTTGTTGACGATTTAGCACTGACAAGCATGGCTAGACTTTGGGACGTTGGCAAGAGTGAACCAATCAAAGTTGGCAAAGCATCTCCTACAGAGGGTACATTGCCTGGAGCAATCTACTTCATTATCAAGTATGAAAGGAGTCTCATCGAAGCGGCAAAAGCAAACGCCATGGTGGGAGGAGACAATGCATCGCGCTCGATAGCAATCGGTATGGTACTAGGAGCCTATCATGGAGTTGCCGATATACCAGAAAAGTTTAGAACAGGTTTGAATCAATGGGAACACAGTGAAGCACTCTTGGAGACATTTCCCTTGTTGAGAGATGCTTCAGGCAATGATGAATTATAAAGAGTTGTATAGTACATACAGTAAATGATATTTTAGCTAGCATTATCTCCTTCCTACATGAGGTTTAATCTCCTCTTTCCCCTTTTCATTTGTATATATCTTCTTTTTTACATTGCATCAAAGTCATCATTCTTATCAATCTCTCTTGTGATTCTTATACCATCAAACCTCCTAGAAGCATCTCTTCCCATGCTGTTCAAGTCCAAGTCGTTAAATCCCTTGGCAAGGTTGTTCGGTAGTTCATAATCAGCTAATCTTGTACCTCTTCTTGTCTTATCAAGGTCCAAGTCGTTATAACCTCTTCCTAGCTGATTCTTCCTTTCATTCTCTGCAAACCTTCGTGTTCTCTCTCGGTCTAATACTCCCTTGACTGATGCTCTTGCTCTATCCATTTCTCCTGAGTTGCCATTTTGTGATCGTTCAGCTTCCATAATCTGTGATGTTTGTTTTTCTAACCATTTATTTTGCGATACTATAGATCGTGAATCATCGTGTGCCTTCTGCAAGTCATGCTTAAGATCACGTATATCACGTGACATTATCTCTCGTTCTTGTTCTGATTCCAATAATTGTTTCTGTAATCTTCTCATGCTTTCTTGACTTTGTGACTTAGTATGTTGTGGATTACGCAAGTGTTGCGGCTCAATGATAGATATAGATCGTTGGCCTGGTCTCTCCTTCCACCAAGATTGTATTGATTCAATTGCATGTTTACGTCGTCCTTTTCTATTCCGAGGACTATCATCCTTTCTATCACGACGTCGTCGTTCAGGTAAGGAGAATCGGTTCTGTTTCTTAGTGATAACCTTTGCAATTCTCTCCTTGGCAAGTGGGTTACGTGCAACAAAGTCATGATGTAAGAATCGCAATTCTTCTTCCACAGTTGGTGGATCGACAAAGTATGCAGCATCATCATCTTCATCACTATCATTATCATCTCCTATTGGTTTAATATTCCATAATTTGGTAACCAATATAGATAACAAAGTTATACCAATAATGTATGATATTGTCATACCAATTTGTGTATTGAATAATAAACTTTGTAATCCACCATGACGATTTACAATGCCTGTAGTTGTTACGCCATTTATAGGGCCATACCATAAATAATCCCATGTATTAATAATTATAGACCATATAATTGATATATACTTTGATATTAGTGATATTAATTTGTTTGTGATACTTGATAATATATTTTTAATTGGTTGTATGATTGTAGATAGTATACCTGATAGTGAAGATAGTATTGCTGAGTAATTGTATGATTTGATTGATAAAAGCGATCGACCACGATTTGTAATACCTCCCGAGGAGGGTGGTACTAATGCTGATGAAGTTTTGGATGAAGATTGTGGTAACCATTGAGATCTTCTCTTTGTTCGTTTGCTTTGTGACTTTCTGGGCTTTGTCTCTGTGGCTGGAGTTTCTAATAAGTACTCATTCTCACTATTCTTCTTGTTATTTTGCCTTGGCTTTGCTTTTATATCCATTCTGTGTTTAGCTTTCTCAGTAGCTGCCAATCTCTTCTTTTCAATTAATTTACGCTTCTTCTCTTCTTTTTGTAATCGTTTCTGTTCAGCTACTGCTTGTTGTTTCTGTTTCTTAGCTGAGAAGTCATTGTCATCTCGTTCTTTTATTACAGTATCAGATGATGATGCTGTTGGTATCGGAGTTGATAATAGATAATCCGTATCTTCCTCTTCATAATAATACTCTGAATCATCAGAATTAGATGTGTTGTCATCTACTTCATAATATTCATACTCATATTCATCATCATCTGACTTTGATGTTCCAAATATACCACCCCCTCTTATTTGCAATATTGAAAGTTGTGTGATGCTGTTGTTAGAAGTTGACTTTGTAGTATAATACCTACTATAAGTATTATGAGAGTGTGATATTGTGTTGGGGGTGGTGTACCGATGGCATAGTTTATTTTGCAATATAGGAGGCGGCGAGAATCTTGCGTTGGTTCCTATTATTGTTGCTACTGATATGGCCAGTAGTAGTGATATCAATATATTATTTACTACCATTGTTGGAATGTGATAGATATGAGAGGAATAAGGTGTACCAAGTCAAGGGAAGAGAATTAATCTTTTATGTGTGCCGAGTAACCTTGTTTCTATCGCCGCCGCCTTGCAACTGACAAGTTAATACTCCCTAATTATATAATCTATCCTTCTAATACACTTGTGAGATGGCCAGCCGTGTTGCAATGAGACGCAACGCAACACACTGATAGCCAACTTCGTAATTCGTATTATGACTAAGGAGGGTTCTGTCTACCTATATTACAAATCTACGTATTGACCTTATCTACACAAAATAATACCATATATGGTGCATCTGAGAGTGCATGGATGTACCGGCCGGCCTGCAGAAGAGCAACGATATAGTTTGCAATTTCTGAAATGATATTATGGTAGTAAAAACAGTTATAAATCAATTTAAAACTCGTTATAAGTGGTGCCGTTAATATCCAGAAATTAGAAAGATTTATCGATACAAGAGTAGATATTGTAGGTGCACCGTTGCAACTGTACAGGCAAGCTGTGTTTTGTTTCCTTTGGGGTGCTTGTATCAGTAGTAGGTATATAAGGGGAATTTACTACAAGATGAATGAAGCACAAATTGCCTTCCTACTCCTCTATCTAATATACATTGGCATCATACTATTCTTCCATGATACAATGGTCATGTATCCATTTCGTTTATTAACTACATTCCTACATGAGATGAGTCATGCAATTGCCTGTTGGATTACTTGTGGTAGTGTTAGAGCTATTAGAGTTTATGATAATGAGGGTGGTGTCACCTCCTATGTTGGTGGTTGTAGAGTATTGATCATACCTGCAGGTTACGTAGGTGCAGCTATATTTGGAAGTTTATTTGTTAGTATGAGTGGAGGTCAAAAGACAGCCACGGGAGCAGCTGGTGCATTGATTGGACTCCTCTTAATAAGTTTGTTCTTTGCTCCAAATCGGACAATGGTAGTGCTCAATATATGTTATGCATTAGTGACTTCAATCTTTATATATATGGAATGGTATGTCTTTTCACCAATACTGGCCTACATTGTTCTGTTCTACGGGGCATTTGTTGGTTTGCATGCAATCTTCGATGTATATAATGATTGTGTTGGACGAACGGTCTTGAGAAGTGATGCATATGCTTGTTATGAGGTGTGTCCGTGTTGTTTACCAAAAGCTGTCGGAATACAATGGGCGATTTGCAACATATTACTACAACTAACTGGAATTTGGGTAGCTATGGCACAGCTATCTGATGAGTGTGATAATCATTCTTGGTGGTCGTGTATATCTGGCGATGCCCACTTCGATGCCTGGGAATTAGAAGATAAAGTCTCACATACGCTAGAAGATTGGTTACATTGGTAGTGGTTTGAATGTAGTAGTGTAGAAGTATTGTAAACTGTGTATTACTAGATGCCAATTTAACTTACTCCAAACTATTGTTGTTTGAGTTTGTTTAGAAGACTACCTTTCCCTCCTCTTTATTTCTCATCCATTCAAAACCCGAGCGCTCTCTTTTATTTTTGGTTACTTTTTACAATCCATATCAACCAACAATCCCAAACGTAATCCCTAATATATAGCATCTTTTTTTATCTATTCCCTCTTGGACCTCTAGCACCAGGCTTTCTACCTAACTGAAACTGTTCCTGGAAACTTAATCCATCATCCAATTGACTTGACGTATCCTCTCCCGGTTTTGTCATCTGTTCGACCATTTCCTCTGCCTCCACAATTTGTTGCAATACCTCCCTCCGATTCGACTCACATAACATACCCCCAATGAACATTTCAAATAATATCATTAGTGATTTATGTAGGGAGAATACTAAGTCTAATTCACAAACTGTAGTTATTTTGGTATATTTATTGTTGAGTGTTGTGGTAAATTATTGTGAGAGTGTGTGCACATGATATAAACATTACATAATAAATCAAACACAACGGTAATAAATACGCCGCATAAATAAAACCTCAATAAAACACAATAAACACATACACACACAAACAACAATAGACTTACCACTATTAAAATAACCATCCAACGCCTCAACAAATAAATGAATCTGTTCCAAAACAATTAATTCATTCATCTCAACAGGCGCACCAACAATAAAGTATAAACTTGCATATCTCCTATAAACGAATTTATATTCACCTTTTTCGATAATATTGCACATTTTGGCCTGTCGGGGTAATACGTCGGAGGCAATATCACGTAATATACGTTTCTTTTGTGAATCTGTGTAGGATGAGAAGAATTCGGATAAACGAATTTTCCCTTGTCGGGACATTAAGACGATGAAATTCCAACCGCATGCTGCTGCTGCTTTGGATTTTATTGCTGCGTGATCGTATCCGTCCATTGTTGTTGTATTGTTATATTATTATTAATCTAATCCTCTATCTCTGCTATATATTGGAGAGAGGCTGTTGCAAAGTTGCAATTATTGTCTATTGTGAGTATTGTTTTCATGTTTCTAAACAGGAAACTCCTTTAAGGATAATGACCGAGAGTTGCAAAATGATAGGTGATGATAATGTTGGCGTCCAATATCCCAATAATCGATATGGTATACATTCATTGCACTCATTTAATCTTTTTTTTGACGCTCTTTCGAATAGTAGTACTTAGATAACCGCAGGCTCAATATCTGTAAAGTCACAATACCACAAAAAAAAAGAGCAGCAGCCCTGATACATTCCAAAACTTATTGAAGAGTTGCAGTATACTGTATACAGTTGCAACAAACTATATCTTGAAGATAATATGAGAAACAATAATATAATGATGGAGGGTAGCAGTAGTATAGGCGAGGCATATCCAGCATCTCAACTAGATAACTCGGGAAGGTCACGTGATAGTTACTATGATGATATTTATCACAAGGCAAGTATCGATTATCCTCCAAATCAAAATATGCAGCAGCAACAACAGCACGATGTGTTTGGTGGTTCAAATTATCAATCTAATGACAGTAATAACATGGATAGTATGAGAAGTAGTGGTATAACTTCTTCTCATCCATCCGAGGCAACATCATCTTATAATTACTCCGGAACAACAACAACAAACAACAGCTCTTCTTTTCGTAGTCGAACAACCAACAACACTTCAACAATGAACACCACAACAAGAACAGGAGGTCCATCCTACTTTCAACCAATGAAGAAAGATATCAGTCTATCAGGTAATCCCTTAACTCATGTCCAGGAAAGTCCGAGTTTGGTGTTGTTTTTGTTTGTGTGTTATGGTGTGTTCAATAGAAGACTCGGACATTCGAATACTTCATTTAAACTTAGTCTGCCTTTATGTGATTGCCCTTTGCAAGCCTCGTGTACTAACATTTGTGGGAAATCACTTCCCTTTCATCTTCATTGACTATGAAACGCACATCTTCCAGATTCCAGAAGATGAGGAATTAGAATTAGATAGGGATGAGATGCGAAAGTTGGCAAACTCTACCAAAGAGAATGAGGATACAGTCATAGCTTCACGAAGTGCCAAACTTAATAATAATGATGATACTACCATTGTAACGACATTGACGACACATAATAATCTAAACAACTCTAGAAATAGAGTACATGTTGACGGTGATCCAACGAAATCAATACTACATCCAGATTATATTCACGAGCCACTAACTGATACGGAAAAGAAACGTGCCAAAATGAAACAATTAATCTTCTCACCACCATTCCGTCGTACATTATTCATTGGTATATGTTTCATATTACTAATAGTGGGTGTGATATTAACAATTGAAAATTTCATGCATCCCAAAACTAGAGAAGATTGGATAGAACCAAATAGAGATCAATTCGTTACGTACGGTGGTGGAATCAATTGGTCCTTTGGATATGATGCACCGAAACGTCAAGATGGTGCCAAGGTTGATAAAAGTATTGAATATAACATAGCTAATTGGAGTGAGGGTACGGTACGTATTACTACTGCCAGAAGAGATACACTTGATGGATATGGTAGTATTACATTAAGTGAAGATGATAAAGTTAATGATATACCACTATTCTGGGGATTATCGTTTGCGGGTGGGTCAATTATGGAAAGTGTGGCTGGCCAATGTTTAAAGTTCACACAGGCTAGTGATGGTAAAGGTATGGAAGATCATAAAGAAGATACAATAGATGAAATGAACCTATCAACTATATTATACATGGGTGAGAAGTATATCAACGTGAATCTATCAACACCGGGCGGGATATGGACTGCACAGACACTTGGGTTGGTCACATCAGGAATGGCAGATATTATTTATTCGCCTTTGTTGCATGAGATATCTGAATTATTCACACCAACGAATCAAGGACGACTGTTTATCATGGTTCGGCATCCTGTCGAACGAGAGTTTGCACGATTTCGAGAACTCAAAACGTCAAGAGATGATGATGATACTGTATTGTCAAAGGAAGAAAAGGAACAAATGACATATGCAATGTTTGCAGAGAGCGATTATGTCGTTGACAATTGGATGACGAGAACATTAGTACAAAAAGATCAAAATGAACAGCTGACGGCCAGAGATATGTACACATCTAAAGAAATACTCAGGCGTAAAGCAGTAATTGGTTTATACAGTGATATCAATGGTGCAATTCGAAAATATGCAAGATACTTTGGATGGGATAGTGCAGCAAATGGTGATGGGTTGAACAAGAGTACACTAACGTGCTTTGATAATGCAATATCTGAAGGTTTAACTAAAGATGAGAATACCGGTGCATTACTTGGTTTAGTTGATGATGAGGCAAAAGAGGGATCAGTAGCTTGGAAGAGAATACTGGACAAGAATCGATATGATTATGAACTTTTTGTTTATGCAGAGCATCTCTACAAGTATCAGACTACCCTGAACTAAATCAAGTTGATTATGATATCTAGATTATTGCAACGGCTGATTTTTATGTATATTGAGAAAGTAATGTAAACTAAGTTTAGAAGATGAACATCTCTACAACAGATACGTGCCATCGACTCTTGATGCTCTTGACTCAATTCTCCAACCAACTCAATGAACAGTTTTCTCCAAGGTATGATCTTAAACAATTAGAGACAGGTCACTTCTTTTAGCCACACTATTGCCATTGCAAGAAATGATAACTTATCATTGGTTTATTTTACTAATATGTCTGACTAAAAAGTGGGTTTTCTTGTATTATCCTGGCAACCTTGTCCCTTGCATCACTCTTCACATCATCTCGACTCTTTTGATAAGCTCTCATGTTACTTGCATACCCGTCTTTCGTCACAAATCCGTCCTTGAATCCTCTCGTAACATTGTCCAAAGATTCCTTACACCCAGCCCTTGCTGCTAATATCCAATGCTTGAATGCTCGATGATGATTGCCTGCTTTAAACTCAACACAACCAAGATTATGCCTTGCATCTACATAACCGCCCATAGCTGCAAGTTCCCAGTAATACTTAGCCTGTTTAGCATCTCTTTCTACGCCTCTTCCAAAGCTGTACGCATTACCCAACTTATTATATCCTTTTGCGCAACCAAGCTCACCTGCCTTGAGCAACAACTCATTAGTTTTTTGATAATCTTGTTGTAAACCATATATTCCCTGGGCATAATAACTGGCAAAAATATAGAATGCATCCCCATTTCCTTTATCCATTAGGTTCTTCGTTTGCTTGATGATCTCTTCATCTTGTCTGCTAGCTGGGATTCTGCAGAATGCACAGAGATGTTTCCCTCCTTGTATCGCCATGGCATAACAACAACCACTACAGATACGCTTCCCACAACACACTTGAAAAACTTCTTGTTTCTCATCATTTGAAAGCGGTAGAAGACAAATTGGACACTCCTCATTGGGTGGATGGTCTTTAAATAATTCCTTATCATGTAACTCTGCCACTCTTCTTTCACATGCCTTCTTATGTTTTGATCGGTGCTTCTTTTTACATGCGGCGTTACAATACTTCACCTCCTTACATTTGTTGCATATATTCATATCATTACTATTACCCTCTTTGCCACAACTAGCACACGATATTATATCCAGTACAGAAATACTTTCAATAGCCTCGGTAATGTTATCCACATTATTTTGTTCACATGATGTGCACTTTTTATCAGTATCCTTTTTACTATCATCTGACATGACCACTCTCTTTTTCTCAGCAGTGATGGCATCAATATTGCTGTTGTCACCGTCCTTAATAGTATCTGTGGAGCTCATATTATTTGTTTGCATGTTCATACATAGCATATTGAGAGGTTACTAATTTCAGCATTTTAGGATACCGATATCTCCATTTTGCTCGACTTGGCTTGGGGGATGATAACGCCGCTGATACTGGGAATTCGTCCATGAAACTTGGTATACGCGTCGCCGAGATGCTATAGAGGAGGACGGTATGCTTGGAATGGTGTTAATCGGAGCAGTAGAAGCGTTGCAATGGCTGAAAGTAAAAAATGAAAGTTCACTAATATCCCAAAAAATGGTTTATACAACTTACGCATGCAGTATTTAATCCTCTAGGTCACATTTAGACGTAACAGCTCCGTTATGGTGTAGGTGGTTAGCATACTTGCCTTTCACGCAGGTGACCTGAGTTCGAGTCTCAGTAACGGAAGGCTCTTTTTGCCTTTTTAGCCCTCCTTTTGCTCATTTCAACTCTGGTATCTTCTGTTATATAGTTCATGACTAGAAGAGGTGTTCCATGTTAGAAGTCGAGAAGAACGTTCTACGTATTATATTATTGACCACACAACTTGATAGTAACTGTCTTTCACGCGGTGACCAGAGTTCGGAGTCTCAGTAACGGAAAGCTCTTTTTGCCTTTTTAGCCCTCCTTTTGCTCATTTCAACTCTGGTATCTTCTGTTATATAGTTCATGACTAGAAGAGGTGTTCCATGTTAGAAGTCGAGAAGAACGTTCTACGTATTATATTATTGACCACACAACTTGATAGTAACTGTCTTTCACGCGGTGACCAGAGTTCGGAGTCTCAGTAACGGAAAGCTCTTTTTGCCTTTTTAGCCCTCCTTTTGCTCATTTCAACTCTGGTATTTACCCTCCGGGGGCACCTGCGGTGAGCTTAAGCCGCTTGCGGCACTGATAGAACTGTAATCATATAATATTTGGTACAACTTTTTGTTTTGCCAGCTTGTATTGTATGTGCAATTAGGTACGATATATGTATTGTTTCAGAACAATACTTGAATGTATCACGGCTACTATACAAGGGTATAGACACAAAAGTAAAGTAGGTTCTAGCTCTGGATTATATCTTATAGGCATGTTACTTGTATAAGTATGGAATGTATACTCATCTTGTCTTCTCCTCTTAGGCCGCTCGAGAATACATATGACTCAATACAACACTCACAGGCGAGGAATGTTTCTTGAAAGTAGTACTCGAGGCTGCCTTACTCTTGGAAGACGATCCTTTCCACTTGCTACCACTGCTACTGTTATCAGTAGCTGAGCTCTTGGTGGCGGTAGTAGTCATATCCAAAGCAACTGCAATGTTATCATTACAATTGCTCCTTCTTGAGGTATCTCTTGAGGTATCAACTTGATCTACTCTTGAGGTACGAGGAGTACTAGCACTTGTGGAAGAACATTCTTCTTGACGACGAGGAGAGACTGGCGATGAGGACGAGTTGTTTTGACAAAACAATCGTCGTAACTTAACTTGAACATTCATAACAGTATTCATATCTTCTCTTTTCAACTCTAATATATCACAAACATTACTCAAGAAGTCATCACATACTGTACTACTTAGTACATTCTCTTCTAATACTTCCATACTATTCAATATTGATGCCAAGGCTATTGTACTGCAATCATATTGTGTCGATAGATCATAATCTAATGTTGATAATTCACATTGATACTTGGATACATCCAATAAACTACCTACGATATCCATATCATAATCAAATTTAGTTGGGTCTAACAAACCCAACATTAATGAGACATACTCTTGTGACGTCACGCCATTCACCTTCCATGATAATGTATTCAATATGTTGGATTCCATGTCTAATATCTCTTGTGTAGTATAACATCCTGCACTTATTTCAGAAAGTAATGATGCATCCATACTTAGTGGTTCGTATAGTTTAATAGAGATGTATAGACATGTCATTGATAGTAGTTGATAGTATCGTTTATCCTTGATTGGGTTTGGTTGCGTATTGTTGTTATTGGCGTTTGGTTGTTGTTGTAGATTAGTAGTTGCTGCTGCAACTAGATATCGATCTAGATAATTCATAGAACGTGATACAGCCAATCGTGATAATGATGTCATATCTGTTAGTTGATATGACCATTGTGCCATTTTAGATCGTGATGAGATATGATCAACTTTTATAGCGTCGGAGATGGTAGCATTTGAAGATAGTGACGATAAGTAGTCGATGGGAGCATATGATGATGTTTCTTCTTGTTGTTGCATTGCAATTAGACGTGATGTGATATCATCTATTGACATTTTGTAGAGTGCTGCGGTGTCAAGTGATGACGATGGTGGCGACATGGGTAGTTGAGACGACATGACGCTAGAGGTATGATGATAGTAATGATAGGAGTGTCGGTAAGATAGGCGAGTGGGATGTGTTGCAATAAGTTAGTCAGCTTTGACGATATGACGGCCAGCAGTTTGTATTTATGAGCTCGATCGATGATATGATATTGCAATTATGGATTAAATGTGGCCCCTATTCGTAAATGATATCTATCCTCGTGATCGAGTGTGCGTGAGTGTTGGCCGCTTTACACATATTTAATCTTCACTTATTCGATTCACATTTCCACAACTCCACTGCCATACAAGGAGATTAGACATTGGTCATTGCTATAGCTGATCTATAGATCAGCTCGACTATTAGTGATACGCTGGAGCGGCTCATTTGCCATCTCTTTATCATATCGATTATAACCGTGAGTTAGTTGATGTTTTCTAGGGAGAATTCTTCGTGATAGTACAATCTTCATAACAAATTTTACACTCTAGAAAATAGTAAGATATGTTTATACTGTACAAACTCAGTATCCAAATTCAATTGAGACATTTGTTGAGCAGGGGCGGTTTAAATTCTTTCTTTGGTGCTTTTGGCGGTACCCAGTCATTATGAAAAGCACCCCTCTAAAAACGATTGATCAAATAGCACAGCCTTCGAGATGGGCTGCCTTGCTATCAATTGGAGAAAGAAGGACGACGACCGGTGCACCCGCCATAAAAGCTGTTAGTGAATTGGTGCACTGCTCATAAAATTTTCAAGCATATCAACGCCTATCATCTAGCCATTGCATTGCAAATCATATCAATCTGCTATCTACCGACACAACTACACAATATACAACACCACAATGAGTCCATCAATTGCATCATCAAAGTCCATTTGTCTAACATTGGCACTTGCTTTACTAACATCATCATCATCTGCATCGGCTACATCAATGTGTGAGACATGCTCCCCCAGTTCATCATCATTTGATATCACATCGTCAAGAATTATCAACAAGAATCCTATTCACTTACCACCTCTCTCATTAAACGATGACATTGATTCATCGTCTATATCACATCAAAGCAATACAACATTCGATGATGAATACAATAACAATGAACTGCATAACCTACCAGAAGAACTAATAGCCATGATACACGCTGCACAACAACCATCACCAGCATCAGCACCGACGTTGTATCCATCCAAAGGTATACGATATTATGCCACATACGGCGGTACTTCAGAATCATCATGTACATCAAAGACTGTTGAAAACTTTGAAAGTTGGGAAGAATCATTTGGAAGTTTAGATGAATGTTGTAGCTTATTATTTAGTTATGATTATGATGGCTGTATGTCGAGTGTATGAGGAGCAATGAACGATAAATGACGATGAGTAGGAGTTTGTATATATAGCTGTCTAAAATAGGAAGAAGTTAACTCGAAATCATGATATTATTAAACTTAGTTTATATAATCATACAATATTAGCAACACACTATCAATCAAACAGGATTTCAGCGCTTCACAAAACTAATAACCTCTTTGGTTAACATCCGCCCATTGTGTAGCCCGAGAATAAAGCACCATTTGCTGCTTGTTTGTGATATGCCAAACAGCTATTGGAATACTCATTACCATCACAGCCACATACTAGTCTATATATTCTTGGACATCGTGGACTTGGCGGCTCGACACAGACACCAATAGCTGACTCGATACACCCTTCACCTTCATGTAAGCGGCAATGTAGACCTTGAGGACACGTCGGATCATCAGCTGTGCAAGTCATATCCTCCTCCGAGTCGTCTTCGAGTATCTGTTCCGTCTCATCATCTTCCAATAAACACTCGAGAGTATCATCTGAGAGCTCATCGAAGAAGGTAAACTCCTCAAAGCTTTCTTCCATTCCTCTCTGAATTGTATCGATGGCAACTGCAGGCTCGTCGCCGTAGTTTTCTACGGATATGGTAGACGAAATGTAGAGACAATTGACTCCATCTTCACAGCCGGTTTCAACATTCAAGACTTGATCTATAGTCACAGGATCTTGTTCTGCGAGTTGTATATCATCTTGAGGAAAGGTCTCGTCTAATGTGGCGTTGACTACTGCCTCAGCTGCCATGATCAAGTCCTGCTTCATGTTAGTTTCTGTTCTATTCAATATATCTTGGGCATTGAGTCCACAATCGTTGCTTAGAGTATAGCCGACTTGTACTTGGAGAGGTGGCGGTTTTGATCTACTTTTGGGGTCTCCCTTGTGAGGTCTTCTCGCCTGTACATTGATATCACATGAAATCTCAAAACCATCCTTCATTTCCTCTCGAACCAAGTCACTAATCAAGGCAGGATTATCTTCGGATTCTAACTTAATTGGGATCAAGGAAGTGACGAAGAGACCTTGTTCTTGGTCGAAAACTTGGTTGATGCTAGCTGGATGATGCCGGCTATAGTAAGCAAGATGCCTGTGCCTTACATCTTCTTCCAATTGTTCGTTCAATATACTGTTGGCTATGGATGTAGTCACGTCCACTACTTCCTCCCTCATACTGCGCCCTTCTTCTCTCATGAATGTACTTGCATCAAGTCCAGGACATCCATTTGGAAAGACAGTGTACTCGGCTTGTACAATGAGAAGGTTTGTTTTTTCTGACGTTTGAGTAAGATCATCATCCTTTTCTTCTTCTATTGTTGGAGGAGTAAGGCCCTCATTAATTGTAGAACTTGGATCCTCTTCTACTACGATTGGGGTTGTTTCTTCCTTTGGTGTTACTTCTGTTGGTATTGTTGGTATATCTTCTGTTGAAACTTCTGTTGAAGCAGTGGTATCTCCCGATTCGCCTCTATTTGAAAAGACAACTGCTACTGCAATAATGAAGCAGATGAATGCCAGAGCAGCGATAGTATATGAGGTGTACACCATTATTTGAAAGGGTGTCATCTTGTTGTTCGAATGTGTATTTATAGTACTACTACTGTCACGTTCACCGCCATTCTCCTCATCATTCTCCTCCTCATGATGCTCATCAAGAGTGTCTACTGTCGTGGCTATAGCTATAGGACAGGATGTTACTTCTTCCAACTCTGATATATCTATAACTCTTGCTGGAACAAAGGTATCCTCGGTCAAGCTTGACAGATGTTGTGGAGAAGGCCTTCTCACATTTGAAGTCTCAGCACTCTGATCCCAAAATGCTGTCGGTGGAATACTACTCCTGTTATTTTGTGGTTGTTGCTTCTGTAGTTTGGTTGTATCTGAACAGGCAGACGAATGAGGGTGTATTGCAACTCTCGGACCTCTAATCTTTCTCGCAAGAAGTCTACTTTTTGGTACCTTTGTGTGACGTTGGGCTGAATTCATGGCAGGTGTCAGAATGTTCGTCTATAGAGTATGATATATTTGTAATATCTAACGACTTACCACCTATCTTTCTACTGATTATCGTATCCATTCTTTATCTATATTTGTTTTGTACTATTGTTTGTGTATTTGATTGTAAGATCATGATAAGTTTTGTTGTTAGAGCTCTGGTAGAGTTTACTGTGATTAGACAGAGCTGTGCAGTTTTAGTGCTCTCATCTTTCTGGGATTGCAAATATGTGGCTGCAAAATGTCTCAAGGGACATTGCCTTAATCTTCAAAATTGGAGTTCTCATCGACAAAGAATATATAGACCCATGCCGATTACAGAGGACCAATAACAAACTTTTCCGAGCCATAAATCTTCAAAGACTCAGGAGCCTCCAACCAATCCTCAATTGGAACTAATACCTCATGAACATCTTCTCCTTCGTACGCCGTAGAAGCAGCCGCCGACGATGTGGCATTGCCATTCTTGGTCGATGATACAGAAGACGATACTGCAGATGAAGAAGCAGCCTTGCTCTTCTGATTATTTTGATAATCTTCTAATAATCCCATGGCACAAATCTCTTCAATCTTTCGTGATAGTACATTATTCGTATTGTCCACTGGCTTGGGCAACAGGTCACTCAATTGTTGAGCTGGTGGTACCTTCAGCCCTGTCTTGGCATTGGTACCCCTCCTCTCCGAGTTATTCGGATTGCATAGTTTATTAGGTGATGAATTAATACTGTAATTTGGTCCATCGGCTCCCAGTGTAGTTGCATTATATCCTGATCGATTCATGGGTGTGCCATATGTAATGACCGTGGGTGGATCACAATTTGTGATACTCGATGATGACTGAAAGGGTACACGATCAATAATGATACGTCCACCACGTCCAAGTCTTGGTCGATGACGGAATTTCGTAGGGTGTACTGTACTCCTACCATTGACATAGGATGGCATTGATGGCACAGTCTCATCTTGTGTCGATGATATATGATGTGTCTCACGTGATGCCAATGGTTGAAGAAAATTAGGTGCCGGTATACCACTATCATGTCCGGCAACCACAACTTCTTTAGGAGTGGGTATAACTGATGTCAATACTGCTGTCGGAGGTGGCTTCATCCCCTGAGGTAGTGAACTTGGCATCATCATTCCCTGATTCATCATCATTTGGGGCGGTAAAGGAGATGGGTCACGACTATCAAGTCCGGGATTCCAACCAACATGTGATGATCGTTTTCGTTTCTTATTACCCTTGACACGTACAATTGGACTATCGTCAAAGTACTTGGGTATATTGTTTAATACACTCTCAATCATGTCCTTGGTGAGCACTCGTTGTTGTTGACTACCTCTCTGCTGTTGTCGACTACCAATTCGCTGACTTTTCCGTCTCGGCTCGCCAGACGTATCCAACAAATCATACATACGCTCTTCAAAGTATTCATTCGTCAACTCAACATTCAATCCATTCACTTGCTCACGTTGAATAATCAAATCACACAATACTCTCACTTGTTCAAAGTCATGTTTTAACATTTTCATTTTAGTATATGCTTCTATATCATTTTGTTTCTTTTTGCGTAATCGTCGCTTTGATTCTTTATCACGTTGTCGGAATACTTTTTTGGGGTCTGGATCGGAGGCTGAGGTTGGTGTTTGATATCGACGTAATAGTGGTTTCTTGAGGATGATATCACGTTTGTGTATCCAATAATTGTATACTTGTGTTATTACTTGAGATAATGTTATTGGTGGTGCTATTGTTGGATACTGCTGTTTTGATGATGGTTGTGTTGTTGTTGATGATGGCTCATTACCACCTTGCTTGTTAGTTGGAGATTTTCCATCATTCGTTTGCTTCACATCAGTATCAATCCAACGTTTTAAATAAACTTCATCATCCTCCTCAATCATCTTTCGTTCCCTATCATACAACGGACCAAAGATGTGTACCAATTGCGGTATCCTCTGACAAACTTCAACCTTGGCCTCTTCAAGTAATATAGGAAAACCTAATCCAGTTGTCTTTTCAAAAACATCCAACATTTGTTCAAATATCGAAAGGGGTAATTTTGGATTATACTTGGTTAGTAATTGACGTGTTGAGTAGCGTGAGTGGAGATACTTTGGATTTGAGAGGAGGACTTGTTGTAATGTTAGTACTTGGTTTGTTTTTGTTGTTTGGTTATTGTTGGTTGGTGCATGAGGAGCTGATTCAACGGCCGCTGCTGCTACTGTTGATGATGATGACGGAAGAGGTTGAGGCGGTACCATTGTTATAGAAACATCACTATCGGTAGTTTCAATATCCATTGGATCATCGCCACTTTGACTAGTTGTTGCTCCTTCCTCGTTATCATCCTTTTGAATGATCTTCCTTGGCCTTCCTGGTCCACGTTTCTTCTTCTTTGTCGTCTTCTTCTTCGTCTTTTTCTCCTTCTTGATTGGAACTGATGCCTTGGTAGTAGTAGTTTCACCCATGAGAGTAGCTACAGTATCAGCGGCAGCTAAACTACTCGTATTAACAATCGACCTGTTGTGTATAAGCGTGCAGTGGATAGATAGAGAGAGAAGAGTGAAGAAAAGAAAGTTTAGTGAGCAGAGTTTATAAAAACTCATATACCCGCCCCCAACACAATACGAAAACACCCCCCTGCAAAGAATATCACGCAACATACAACACCTTTCCTCATAAACAATCACACAATACACCTTTCCTCAAGACAAAAGAAATTGAACACTTACCCATCATTATTCACACCATTCTCACCACAACTACCACTCTTATTAGGCATAATAATCTTCGCTTGTGCATTAGGACCAAAGTCTATATTCTCAAATAGCCATAATTCATCTACACTATTCAAATTATACTCTACCTCCTTATCAATTTGATTATAGGATGGTGATATATAACGAATGTACGATGTTGGTATATTATAAGTTGGTGGTATTTCTGTATTGTATGTTGATGAGGTGGTTATTGTTGGTACGGGAATTTCTTTTTTATTCTTTGATGTTGTTGTGTTGTTCTGGGTAGTGGTAGAAGGGAGTGTGGAAGAATGGAGGGAGTGTAGATGTGCTAATCCATCAATCATATTCTCTTTGCGTGGTGAATTTTGTGATTGTGGATGTGACCCGCCCGGAAACTCAGGCCCCTTAACACCAGCATCCTTACTCTTATCAATATTATCAGCTTTCAACTGATCCATGAATATCATTTTAATCTTACCAGGTCTATTTGGATCTAAACAACTTACTGAATCATTGGTTGTTCGTATTATTGATATTTTAAGGTAGGGATTTATTGGTGGTCGTTCGATTATACGTGGTTTTTGTGGTGGTTGTTGATATATAGTGGTGTTAATAGAAGATGATGGTACTGATGGTACTGGTGCTGGTAGTAAGGTAGGTTGTTGAGGTTGAGTAATAGGTTGAGTTGCAATAACATTGGGTTGTTTGATGTTTGAAGTGTCATTTTTTATGACTTGGTTGGTATCACCACCTACTGTTGTTGGCTGCTGAGCCAATTTATTAGGTTGATCCTCCATATTATTAAGATGATATTAATTGTCTAGAGAGTGTATATACGGCGTATTAGCTAATGAAAGAAGTTGCAACTCTCATAAAATTATGAGAGTCTAAGTGTAGTGATTAGTGATTGCAATGAGAGATTTACCATAAACATATACATATCTATACGCGGAGAGGGGAGAAGACTATCACTCTCATCGCATCACCCTATATACTATATACCGTTTGAGTCACTAAGGTCAGAGTTCAATTGGTATTCACAGTGACGGAGCAGTAAATTTTGACATAAAAGAAGCAAGAGGTCAAGAGGGCGACGGCGAGTGATATCTAGTTGGTTTGATGTAGGCGCAATATCGTAGTGGTTTAGTATAATGAGCTCTCCACTATCTTCATCGACACAGCCGTCACCGCTATCACCATTAAATGGCAGCGGAAGTATTAGTGGTAGCTCTGACAATAACAATGGCAAAGACAAATCATACAAAAAAATATTATGCATACCAAATTATCATGGATGTACTACCTCATACTATTGTCCACCACCATCATTCAACAACCCACAAACAAACAATACACGTCCAACATACCTATTTCCATTATTCTTTCTAATTAACATAATAACAATGATGGACCGATCAATAATAGCAGGTGCAACACAAGAATTTTCAACTTTTGTAAGTACAGCAAATGATTCACCATCATTTGTTATTGATAATCCTGATTCGGGCATTGGTTTATTACAATCTAGTTTTATATTTGGTTATGCTGTTAGTTTATTGGTCAGTGGTGAGTAGGTGTTCAATACATATATGATGTTGTATTTTGCAAATGTGTACATCTTGTGCATATTCATAATATGCTCACATCTTATGTCTAAACCTTTAACTTTCACATATCTTTATTACACAGGACATTACGTGCATAAGATTCCGTGGATACCATTGGTGTTGTGTTCATTATGTGTTTGGTGGTTAGGTGTTTTAGGTTCTGGCAATGCCAAGAAATACAATAGTTTCTATGTATTGTTATTTAGTAGAATGGCAACGGGATGTAGTGAAGCGGCATTTCAAGTAGTGGCGCCACCAATAATAACAGATCGGGGTGGTAAACATTCTGGATTATGGTTAAGTATCTATTTAACTGGTTTGCCATTAGGGTTGGCTTTCGGATATATCTATGGTAGTAAAATGGCATCGAGTGATAGGTGGGGTTGGAATTGGGCATATTACTGGATTGCTATTGCTAGTTTACCTGTTATATTGACATTTAGTTTTGTCAAGGATGAGACAAATGGCGGGATATTGGGCGGTGAGGATGCTATTGATATGGATAATGTTATGCTTGATAGTGATCAAGAAGATGGTGGAGATGAGACTTCTTCTCATTTGGCTCAACAGCCATTACTTGGTGCTACAGAAGAAGACGAAGTAGAAGCTGATACTACTTCTCAAGGTTTGCAACAACCGATATCAGAAGCAACAGAGAGTATACGATCGAAGAAGAAACATCATTTTACACTCTTTACAGAAATCAAGGTATGCTTATCTTCCCCTGTACTTGTCACATTGTCTTTAGGATGGGCGGCGATCATTGGAGTAGTGGCCAGTCTTGGGACTTTTGGTACCTCGTTTACTTTGGCACTTCAATTGTATGATGATGAGAGGGTATGTCGAGTAATTTGTTGTATGCTTGTGCATGTCTAATATCATATCAAAGCTCATGTCAATCTTTTCTGTATTACTCTTCAGTCTGCGGCATATTGGTTTGGTATTGCAGCAGCCACCGCTGGACTGATCGGCACTCCATTAGGAGGCAAATTAGCTGACAGAATATTGGAAAGATACAATAGTCGAAACAATACCAGTCGAAGTGAGGGTGTTGATGAGTCGTTACGGCTACCAATCATATCAAGCATGCTGCCCAAAATCAATACATTGACGGCTGTAGCCATGTGTTTTGTATTCCCAACGTTGGCTATGCAAGATGCTGCCCCATTCTTGACCTTTCTGTTCTTAGGATGGACACTTCTATGTGAGTTGTTAGGTGCATACTGGATTGTTTTTTCGTGTACTTTGTTATTGTTATACTAACAAACGTTCTTTATATACTTCTATTAGTCATGACACAAACACAAATCAATCTAGTTGCCATGCTTTCAGTTGAACACTGTGATAGACCAAATGCCATGGCTTTTCTTATGCTTATATCACATCTTTTGGGTGATGTACCTCTGCCAATCATACTGGGTTTGATTAAAGATAAGTTGGCACCAGATTGTGTCATCGACGATACTGGCTCCTTTGTCAATCCTGAGAAATGTAAAGAACAAGAGAAGGGAGTACGGCAGAGTCTTGCAATTGCATATGCCTGGGTGTTATGGGCATTATTCTTCTTTGAATTGGCAAGAAGGTTGGCAAAACGAGAAATAGGGAGGATACGAAGTACTGAACACAACACTTTACTACTACAAGAAGAAGAAAGTTCACAAGGAGTTGGTCATGGTGATACTCCACCCAATAGCAACAGACCTTTCCATTATTATCATAGCAAGTTTCAGCCCCATCAAGCAACTTAATCAAAAAGGGCATTACATTCGAAATTCATACGGAACGAGAGATTATACACTGCCACACATGAACATGCTCTTCGTCAAGATTATGTACTTGATAGAACAGAGGACTTGAGAAAACAACTTTCTCGCTAAGGATACCGTCAAAACAATCAATGGTATCCTCCACTATCTTAGTATGTTGTTAGAACGGAGAGATTACATAAATACTCGTCAATCAAGAGTGGTAATAGATGAGATAGTATGGTAATTGTTTGGCCTTTTTATTAACGACTATGACACCGTTTAAATGTCATTAGGTAAGTAAATCTTTCGTTAAGAAGTTTCAACATAAGCCTTTTACTTCAAGTTGTCACATCTGACATAATTTCTTGCATCTTGATTTGCTTTAACTTGAACTAGATTTGTCGCAATCTTTGATATTTGATGTGGTCGATTGCCTCTCATGATAGCCTATCTCGGTGGCGTTTGTTGAAGTGGATCTCTAGTAGAAGATTGCAATCATTCAGCATCTCTCATAAAATCAACTATACAATGGTATATCGATCTCCATATCAAGTGGCTATTTTGCTCCTACCATCGTTATTGCAATGCAACACATCGAATGCATTTACATCATCGCCCATCACATCTCGTGCTATACTTCCTAAATCGCCGTCGTCATCACTACTACGAGCAGAAGTTGAAGACTTGGTTGAAGTATTCGATAAGGTAGATTGCAAAGCATATACACCTTCCAAGCCATCCCCCTCATCATCATCTGATGAAGAAGATATTATTGAAAATGGTACAGCCAAACGTGTACAACAAAATCCATTGGGCAAATTTGCCGATGCTGCATCTGCTGCAGTCTTTGCTGGATTGCATTATAATGATCAATTAGGTATTAAAGACTCATCGAAGAACTTACGTGTGTTATGGAGCAGAGCCTATCTTAATCATGTCGGTGCAATGAAAGATGATATTGCATACCAGTTACTACCTACGAATACTAGAGATGTTATCAAGGCATTACCAAAGAGTGGACCATTAGTTAACTTTCAAGAGTTTATTACCAGTAGGACAAAGTTTATTGATGATGCTGTAGATTCATTTCTAAAGGGTGTCCAAGATGATGCTAGTAGTAGTGAAGAGACTAATCAACAGAAGCCACAGATTGTATTGTTTGGTGCCGGATATGATACTCGATCACTACGATACAATAATGATGCTACCTTCTATGAAGTAGACTTGCCAGATGTCGTTGATGGCAAAGGCCGTCTACAACAGTATTGGAAGGACTTGCAAGCAAAAGCAGAGAATGGAGAAGATGTTACATTGCCGACAAGAATTGGATATGATCTAAATGATGCCGCAGATCCAAGCAAGCCAAGTCTGTCAGAAACATTAACACAAGCAGGGTTAGAGCCTGACATCCCCACTCTCTTCATATGGGAAGCAGTATTGTTCTATGTCAAGCCGGAAGCAGTACTTGAAATCTTTGATGATGTATTCAACTTGGGTACCAAGTCAGTATACTGTCTAGTCGACAGTTTGAAACCAGCTGTGACAACTTCCTTCTTACATGTTACACGAGAAGTTTTTGATACATTTGATCTTGATATTGTTGATCATAACTCACGATGGGGTGGAGCTGTGCACTTCGTCTTGGCTGGAAGGAAGGACAGTTCACTTACCAAAACCATGCTGACTGAAAGAACTGAACTACCCTTTTCATACCTTGCTACATCAGTACCCAACGGTGTCAAAGAACAGTCTACAGATGCAGCGAGTTACAATGATCATTGGTATGCAGTCGCCTATCCGTGGCAGATTGAAGATGGTGAGGTATTCAGTACACGTCTGTGGGGTGAGCCGATGGTAATCTACAGGGATGCCGAGGGTAACCTAGTATGTTCTAAGGATGTCTGTCCTCATAGATCAGCTCCACTGAGCATGGGCAAGATGAACGCCGATGGACAGCTAGAGTGCATGTAGTGAGTATCTGTTGTTCATGATATGTGGTTGTTTGGCCAGAAATATGATATGCATCTCATTCATCATATCTCTCTATCACAACAGTCATGGCTGGTCATTCGGCAAAGAAGGAGCCTGTGAATCAATCCCAACCCAAACAATTGCCGATGGTAGTACTACTCCATCAAACTTTAAGAAGAAGGCATGCCTCAAGACGTATGCTATTCAAGAGCACGAAGGCCTTGTATGGGTGTGGAGAGGCAACCTCCTTGAAGCTGATGCAACCAAGTTACCCCAGACAAGAAAAGATGCCGAAACGTACCCATGTGATACTATCCTAGATTACAATGTCGATTGGCAGTATATTGTTGAGAATAATCTCGATTCGCCACACCTATTCTGGCTTCATAACGGCAGTGTACCGCCTGTGAGGTCATTGAACTTTGTTCGAGAGAAGGTGAATCAAGTCAAGTTAAAGTTTTTCCGAGATGATAGTGGCCTTGGTCATTATGGACAGACGGCCGGCGGTAAACCGAAGATTGTCAGATTTGATGCACCTAACATTGTGAGGCATGGTGGCGTATCAAGTTTCAGTGAAGGTATGTTAGCAGTGTCTATGTTTGGAATGTGCATTCAAGACTATGGCTCTGTAACTCAGCGTCTTTTCATATTTCATTACTGTCACAGAGTTTCATATTGTTCCGATTGCACCCGGCCAGACTCGTGTATTACTAAGACAGAACCTGCCCAAGGGACCAATCCTCTCCACAGTCTTGAGCATACCATTTGCCGAGCCTTTCCTCCAAAAGCTAGTCAATATATGGAACTACCACATCGCTTTAGAAGATTACTCTGTCATGCAAGGCCAGGCACATAACGTTGATGATTTAGGAGCACCTCATCTTGCTCTTGGTGGCTTGGGTGATGACCTTGTTAGTCATTTCTACAAGTGGAAGAACTCTGCCGAAAAGAACGATGGTTCGTTACCGTTCTTCTCTCAATGGGATGGCAAGACATTGGACTTCAAGGCGGCAGTTACTGACAAGGAGATGGCTCAAGAAACATCCTTCAGTGTTGTTGATGATAAGGAGAATGTTGATGGTCAACAGGTCGGAACATATGGTATTCTCAAGAGTTACTCACAAGCTACACCACATGATAAGTATCCACCTGTCAACTATCAAATGTACAAACCAATATTAGCACTAGATCAAATGATGAGGAAAGACGCCCCCGGAAACCCAGAGATTGTAGAAGGCGAGACTGATAGTGGAAGGCTAGTACCTGCTGGTGTGATGGCAACAATGACTATCGGAGCCGCCGCTTATGCTGGCGCCGCTGTAGCCCAATCGATGGATATATTACCGACTCTGTTACATGTATAATAGTGCAGTTGATCTATGTGATACAAAATGTGTAGCTCAACAATATGTATAATAGTTTTTGGGGTTGTTCTTTATATATTAATCTCTTAATAATGAAGTGTTGAAGGAGCTATCAGGTCTCTTCAACATATGATACTTGGGCTCATTGTCAGCCCGCCTCCTCCAAGGATACCAATTGGTATCCCCTCTTCTTCCCAAGACCACAGCCACAAATGATGATGGCATACCTATTCGAACGCCAAGTCAAGTTGGCAGACCACTACAGGAGAAGAGAGTTGAGAGAGGGATAGAGAAGTGACGGCGCCTAGTATATAGGTATGGTATCCTTTTTCTTTTTTCCCAAGCAACGTCCACAGCCACCAATGATGACGGCAGCCCTCACACGGGTCATTTAAGAATAAAATTTGGCGAGTATTTGGCGATCACCGGCTGAACAGGACCACCACCAATCTATTGCAATATGTACCTTTTATTATACTTATTGAACATGAACCTTATTGATTCAGACAAGTCGACTACTATATTTGAGTGTTACTTAACTCTCTAAACACCGGGTAAACTGCACCTGCCCGAGCAGAGGCGGTTCTCTCAAAAAGGATACCTTGCGGTATCCACCAGTACTCTCCCCGCCCGGCCCCCTGCCCGGCCCTCTTCTTCTCTCGGCCCCAACGCTCAGTCATCAACTCATAAAACATAACCATTATCGTCTGGGTTCTACTATTGCAAAGATGGGAAAGTTAAAGAAAAAGTTGGGTTGTGCCTCCCTATTTCAATGCTTTGGTAGTAGTAAGAAGCGCAATAATACTACCGATACTATTGCTCAAGATGTACAGCGCAGACCACAAGATGACAAGAAGAAACAAAATATTAATGCAGCAAAGAAGCGTGTTACAATCAAGGAAGATGTTAATCGGCATAGTCCTAAAAGTCCAATTGAATTAGATAATCAGAGTTTTACATCCGGTAGAAGTAGTATATACTTTGACGCATCGGAAGGCGGAAGTGAGGCATGGCATAGTGTCAACGGTGATGATAGTTTTGATGATGACAGTTTTATCTCATTTCAATTAGATGGACAGTACTTTTTCAATGCCAAGGACGATCCTAATATTACCAAGGAGGCATTTGAAGGCATACATATGTATCCGCCATTGCCAACCACGGAACCTGATCATATACCTCGATCACCTATTAGTGTTAGTAATATGCAATCTCTATTGCATACATATCAACATAGTGAAGATGATATTGTAGCACAGAAGAGTAATGAAGAGGCTGATATTGCGGCCGGAGTTGCAGGAGTTGCATTAGAACATCAGGCACAACGATTAATGATGCCTGGCGATTCCAATAAGTTAGATGAAAGTACAGATTTATTGCTCAAGGAATTGAAAGTACAGAATGTAAGAGAGAAAGGCTTTCCGGGTGAATTGACAGAAGAAGAATTGGAGGCCGTCAAGCTCTTTCAAAAAGAATTACAGACTAGAGATCCAATATACAATCAAATTGTTCGACACTTGTCCTCAGTAGAGAAGGAAGCATTTGCACTTTGTCGATTCTTGAGGGCTAGAAAGTTTGATGTCGATAAGGTGTTCGAGTTACTTTATGAAGCAAAGGATCATTTTGCAAAGGCTAAAGAACACGACTTCTATCCTGACCTAGAGAAATCTCTTGGATTTAGTAGACCGGTGTTTCTATCTCAATATCCCGCTGTCTTTTGTGGCAACGCAAAGAATGGCTGCCCAGTTATGTATTTGAAATGCGGAAGTATTCAGCCTGAGGGTATCAAGGCTCTCGTATCCTTTGATGAAGTCGATAGGTTCTTTTGGAATGACATCACATACTCATTCACTGGTGTACTTAAAGAGGGACGCCATATCAACCCAAACTTTGCCAGAACAGAGAATATTACTATCTATGATTTGAAAGGGGTATCGAGAAGTCAAATATCAAGCGAAACCTTCGACATGATCAAGGTGGGCAATCAAGTGATGACATCCTTTCCCGAGACACTGCATTGTCTTCTTATCATCAATGCACCATCATGGTTCGGTATGGTGTGGTCAATAATTAAAAAGCTCATAGATGCTCGAACAGCGAGTAAGATTGAGGTCTTTACAAGCACCAAAGCAGGAAATAAGCGTATGAATGAACTTATTGACAGCTCACAAATTGCATCAGATTATGGTGGAAGTGGTCCGTCTCTTGCCGAGGCTGCCGCCGGTGGATCAAGTGATGAGGAAAGTAATGGATCAAGAAATAAGATGGTAGTATTAAATCAGTTGTTACCCTTGACAAAGAAACGCCCGGTCAATGGATATGACTTTGAAATAGAAGATTCAAAGCAAATGACTTTAACGGTATATACAAGATGTAAGACGGGTGCTACCGCAACAGTGATTCGTAATGACAATGCCTCTTTAGTATCTGAGATTAGTATCACTGGTGAGAAAGAAGACACGCCGTATTCACGGACAATTTGTGCTTTACAAGGGCCAGGTAGTTTTACTTTAGAACTGGAAGCTAAGGATCAACCAGGGGTCTTTCTTCTATTGGGAACTGTCGTAGCCTGAACTGTCGTAGCCTGATTGAAGTTTTGGGCTTATGTATGTGAGCTTGTCTACTATATACTGTAAAGTGTACAGGTGAATAGAATGTTTATATCAAAATAGAGAACATTGTTATTTGTAGTAGTAGAGCGAGAGTTGTTTCTCAATACTCATCTTTTTATAGCTGTGTGATTGCTTGAGTTTAATATCCAATAATAGTTCTCTCCTCAACACCTTACTCCTCCACATCCATAGCCATCTCCTTTGCCTTTCTTTTCTCTTCATCCAAATGTCTCTTCTTAATCTCCTCAGCAATCGGATTACCCTCCATCCTAACAACACAACATTCCTCTTCACTACATTGTCCACTCTTCCAATCAGGCATACCGAATCGAGTAATAAAGTCTGGAGGAAGTTGACCTTCTGCATTTACATCTTCCATAGCTTCTTCTCCATCCCCGTTACTACTTTGACTACCCGCTGATACATTACTCTTGCCAATCAAATTGTGTGCCAAGTTTAGTTTTGTTAAACCATCTAGCTTTTCAGCTAATCCCTCTGGTACCGATTCAAGTTGATTTCCATTTAAGAATAACTCCGTCAATGTAACAACCCCCATTAAACTATAAGATAATGATGTTAACTTGTTGGATGATAGACTAATCATACTCAACACCGAATTCTTAGCACTTGGCACACCCTCCGGTAGTGAAGTAAGAGCATTTCCTCGTAGTTGTAGCTTTTCCAAATACTTTAAATGACCAATACCCCGACCAATACTTGTTAATTGATTACCATCCAATGCTAATGTTTTGAGTTCACGCCAATACCGAATACCAATACCGTCTTCTAGCTCACCTTCCAACTTGTTGTTTGTGATACGAACACCTTCTAAGGTACTTATTTCCAATAAAGTTGATGGTATATTAGACCCTAATGCGCAATCATCCAACCACAATTGAACTAAGCTTGGAAATTGAGTATGGAATGTATCAGGGAAACTCTCATTGTTCAATTTGGGATTCCTCCCAAGATCGAGTGATTCCAATTTGGGGAATAAACTTTCAACCCTGTCGTTTGATTGTTCAATACCAGCCAATGTTTGTAATCCACAATCATATAAACTCAGCTGTACCAAGTTATTTAATGCCGGTCGATATTGTGGTTCAATTACCATTGATACATTGTATTGCGGATTAAACTCTGGTGCACGTCTTGCAAATCTCATCTCGGTAACAATTGTATTTTTATCATTATTTGTATCATCATCCGCTGGGTTTGGAGGTGATGGTTCAGCTACCGCACGGGATGTTGCATCCTTTAATATATCGGGTATTTTACGTGTATCTTTTTTGATGAACATGATATGATATAAATAATTGTATTAGGTGTACCTTTGTATAATGTGAGCTCTGTGTATAAACTAAAACAATCAGATAATTGTTTAAGGTGTACCTATTTAATCGGTGCATGTAGTAGAGAGGAAAAGATGTATGTTATTGAGCTCTCAAGAACATAAACAATCGTTACTATACTTGCTCACGAAGCCTGTAAATCAACTTACCAACTATTGCCTGTCTAATTAATCCGAAACCTTATAATATCATGAACACACATACAAACAACTAAAAATAAGTTCATTGCAATCAAATGACAACTATTGTAATATACTCTCATAAAATAAAGGATACCACATCCAAAAAGATAGCCCGCCTCGCCTCACTGATTCACACAAATTGAAAAGCATGATGTACCCAGTGTTGACAAATCCATATTCATATGACTATAATAATTACGTTTACTCTTTCCTTGTGTGAGGAAACCTTACTTTATGAGATTAGAGCATTTGCTCTCATAATCCAACCAAGTCTATTCTCACACTCACTCAAATAAATTACAAAAGTTAAAAACTTGCAACGGAGAGGAAAGTTTAACATCAATTTGGTATCGATATAAGCAACTAAATATACCGCTAGTACTGCTACTAGATCAGATCTTTACGCTGAATCAATTGGTAGTCGGACAGCGGCTGTAGTAGTTTGTATCGATAAGCATTGGGCACCACTACTGATTATACATAATTTACAATACTGACTCAACAGTATTAGTACAAATACCTACCGAGTGATATATACCATGCCGTTCTGGTCACGTAAACCCAAAGCTAGTGATTTGTCTGGAGAGAAAGATTTATCATCCAGCGATGATATCTCATCTACAATTAGTTCACCGATGATGAACTCATCACAAATAACAAACAATATAGACAATGATGCATCATCTCAAACATTGCAACGAACTATACCAGGTCAACAATCAACATCATCATCTTCTGCTATGGTTAGTGATAATGCATTAGTTACTAATGAGGCATGGACAAAAATCTTTCCAGAAGCTTTTGGTATTCGACAATTAATAGAAGATTCCTCATTCAGATGGTGTTGGAAAGAATCAATGATGTGGGGAATAGCCACCGGTACAGTAATGTATATACATCGACGTAGAATGGGATCACGTAACTTATTCGCTGGCGGTATAGCATACGGCACTGTACTATTAGTAGCAGCACCAAGTTATTACTTTTGTTTTCGAAAACGTGAACATCAAGAACATGTTATTGAAATGATGATGGCGGCGAATGACTTTTTACCGGGTGAGGAAATGCCGGAGAGTGTTCCGTTAGATCGAGAGCATCCATTCTTAGATGTAAAGGATACAGGTAGTGTTGGTGAGAAGGATAATGATAGAGATTTGCAAAAAGAGTTCGTTGCTAGATTGAAAGAGAAGAAAGATTGGCAAGAACCTACTCCGACACAAGATGTGGACGATGTGTTCAAGGAAGTTAAGAAGAAGTAATAGAATCAACTTAATTGGATCAGGACACAACGTGCGTTAGGTTGGTTTATTCATCTTCTACACTAAGGCATATCCCACTCAGCAACACAACCAAATTAGTCTTTCTTCACCGTGATGATATAAAGAGGTAACGAATACTCATTGGTTGGGTGACGGAGTTTTGCCTCTTTCCGTCCAAGCCTGTCTGATTCTTCAACGATGACGGCCATGGCAAGGACGTCAATATATTTACAAGAAGATTGATCCTTGCTTACTTCACTGTGGTGCATAGCATAGTGAAGGCTATTGGTAAAGTAAGAGAAGTCGTTCATACCATTCTGGCAGATAGATGCTATGCTACTGCGGCTTGTACCATGAAACATGATCCCCATTGCCATATCAAATTTGTGATTACGAAGTCGAAGGAAGTAATATTCCAATGAAGTTGATTTGACCTCACGACAGCTGACAACTTTACCTCGGTACAGATCATCATTCTCTCTGAGAAATTGGGGGAAGCCTCTTCTTAGCTCGTCCAATTTAGATTTGAGAGATGTCATGGTTATGGTTGTACACTATGGAAATTGGTAAAGATAGATTACACTGAAAAATTCAGACAATACGTCAGTATAGGCCATCACACTTTATTCTAAGTTAATACTCACTTGCTATTCAGAGTGATTCCTCATCACTACTTTCCTCCTTGATTCTCTTCTTAGCACTGCCAGTTTTTGCTACCGGTTTGGGCTTCTTCGGTATAGGAACGACCTCGTCATCACTAAAGTTCAATGTATGTGCCGACTTCTTGTTCTTCTTTCGAAATGATGGAAGCGATGGGTCTCCATCGGAGTCAGAGTCGGATTCATCCTCGTCATCTAGAATTACTTTCCGGGCACTACCATTCTTTGCCGCTGGCTTCTTATCTGCATCAGAGTCAAACACATCTTCATCTTCTGATGATTCATCACTATCGCCAGTTGATTTGAGAGATTTCCTCTTTGCTTGTCGAGCTTTCCTCTTCTTAGCAGTCTTAATACTTTTACCCTTGACCCACATATCCTCCTCTTCCTCTTCTTCATATTCTTGTGGCTTGGGAAGTACTTCAAGCTCAGATGAATCACTATCGGAAGAAGCATCACTACCAAGGTAACTCCTTCTCCGTCTATTCTTCATCTTCAAGGTGGATATCATCTGCTCTTCTGGTGATAGAAACTTGTCTCCATTCATATCGGGAGGCGTAAAGTTTGGATTGAACGGCAGGGCATCTCCTTCTTCTTCCGACTCGTCATCACCCGCAATAAAGTCATTCATATCTTCACCAGAAAGTTTCAAGAAGGGTGCACTTACATCTCGCCAAATCTTCTTTGCTCTGTTGGGAAAGGAGAAACTAAAGTCACTACCATATTCACCCGAATGCTCTCCGATAGCTCGTCCTTTATCAATCTGACTCAGTAGTAAGACAAAGGATTGATTCTGCCCTTCATTCCAATATCTCATCATATCTCCCTGCACAGTTTGTCTACGTAGAGTCACCTTCAACCAGCTCTGCAGTAGTCCATCGCCAGTCCTTATTTGAAAACGTTTGTACAAGTCGTTACCTGCAATCTCTTTTGTATCACATCCGTGCACTACTTTTAGGTGCGTCTTTACATCTGCCA
>Ga0214478_100043_pt1 | contig 53805 bp, 47 predicted proteins | sample M1_20Mar14CPVII9_2_FD_178001 | JGI IMG/M metagenome (GOLD analysis project Ga0214478, IMG submission 178001) | Marine eukaryotic communities from Monterey Bay, California, United States - M1_20Mar14CPVII9sort6BwellD7 | ecosystem: Environmental > Aquatic > Marine > Unclassified | place: USA... | reverse complement strand
TAGCAAAAGAATATAGATATCTTCTCTTTATGCATAATACTTGAGGATACGATGATATATTGGCTCTCGGCAGCCTCCGGCGGCCTCGTAATGACGAACTAAAGATATCAAAGACGAGTCGGCAAAATAGGTTATGAGCTTAAATTCAGGCATCAAAATCATGCCTAAAACAAAAATATAATCGCGTAGTATTTTGTGCTAAGTAAAACTACTAGTAATTATCTATTTTTCGCGAGGAGGTATCTGAACTATTTTGGTTTTAGGCAACAAAATCGTGCCTGGAGACGGACAGACGGTGCCTGATCGCTAACAAAAAAGCTTAGAAGCGTGCCTAAATCTGGTGGAACTCTAGGTATCTGCAAGTGATGACTCTGTCTACGTCCGACCCGCAAATCTGGTGCCATGTTCAACCTAACAACAGTTTGAAAACCCCTTACAAGAAATAAATGAACTCTTATGCAGAAGGTGGTGTCCCCATTTCCATTTGAACCTCTTGCTCTGAACCACAAATCCCCCAAAAGTTGACCATCCAACAGTACGACCCCGTTAATCCTCCCTTGATTATGCAATAGTTCCCATTTTGTGCCACTGATAGTGTACCGTTGTCAGCATCTAGACAAAGAGTAAAAGTTGTAGTAATACCATTTGATTGATAACTATTCATCCCTACCCATCCACCGCCAGCACCAAGGTAGCTTGGTTCAGAAGCTGACCAAGACGTTGAGTATACTTGCCCACTACGTACCCTAATCCCACAACAATGTGTACCACTACTTCCTCATGAATCATTCTTTTCTGCTAACAGCTTCTTACGATGTTTAGGGGCTGTTTTGATGGGTTGTTGATTTGATAATGTGTTGTGATTACAAGATGAGAAGATTAGACGAGGGAAGTTAGATGGTATGCATTAATTGCAAACAGGCACATCATAAATCAGATTAAATATCAAATACTTACCAAATGGAGAGAATTTCTTTAGTGATTTACGGTCCCAATATTTAATAGGCCTGATCATACCCACATAGCAATGCTAATTCAACGAAAACAACAATCATAATAAGTAAATGCTGCAAATGAAGATAATTAAACCAAAAAGAAAACACAACTCACTTCTCCACCTCCGTGTACTGTAAATTTTGCATAGTGTTTTCCTCCTGACGCGGCAGTTGTTATTTTGTTTGATATCATTGTATGCATGGCAGTACCTGTGATGACTGGCAGCAAAACCCTTGCTTTATTTGTACCAACGTAATCCAATCCTTGTCCGATTAACTGTTCAAAAAGTAAATCAGTTCTCAACATGAGCAATCTATCATATAAAAGAATACCATTACTCTCCTCAGGTAGCAATAACTTCTCTTCATCACTTGCAAAGTCTTCTACCATCTGCTTCCCAATAATTTCCATTAAGGAATGCTCATTATTATATTGCTCTAACTTCTCACCGAAATGTTTACATGTTGATGATATACTAGCCAAGTCATTGGACTGTAGATGAATACAGATGCCAATGAGCAAATCATCTCCAAGTGATAGTAACGGTGTCTCGCCCAACACCACATCACTGTTAGAATCATGTGCTGTTTTCAACCGTTTACGTGATTGAGCCATATTATTATAATATTACTACTTATGCTGATGATAATAATTGGTACCGTATGGTTGGAATGAAATGCAGTATCCAAATTTAGGGAATTTTTTTTGCAATGAAGATATCGAGTTAGAACTTCGTTCTTTTTATGGAGCAAAGTACATGATCTGAACTTTGCTCCATTGAAACAACAGAGGACCTAGTACATATCTTCATTGCTAAATAAATTCCCTAAATTTGAGGGTGGGTCAAATTACCACTCACGGAGGATCGAACTCGTGGCCTATTTTTGAGTGTTAAAGGTAGTCAAGACTACAATTTTATATGGATACCTTCCTTCGCAGTCGAATGTGAAAAGTCAGCTCAATATTGGATGCACCACAACTTAGGCACCAAATAAGTTATGGCACTATATGATGCATCAATGGATAGCTCTTTATATAAGCTTTCTATCGATATATGGGTCGGCTATGGAAACTTCACCTGAAAAAATTTTAGTGCATAACATTCCAACCATACGGTACGATATGGTGATTATTTTCGTACTGGTGGTAGATCAATTTTCGGCCTATTAGGAGTATTTGATTTGGGTAATCCCGTTGTATTGAAGATTATACAATATACTAACGCGGCTAACAATATAATATGAAATTATTATAGTACAACTACAAACTCTTGATAGCAAGAGATCACTATGGAGATCACTAATACATAAGTGAAAGTCTAGATATGTGAGTAAAATCTTTACTTTTGGTGAGTCACATAGATATTTGATTGTTACGCGGCAGCTGCAGGCTTCTAATACCTCTATCTAACACCTTATCATAATAACTATCGTATCATCGTTCTATCCTCAAAATAACTTCCATTTAGTATTAAAGACTCCCAATTACAATAAAGTGAGACAAAACAAAATGCAAATCAAAAATTAGCCGCCCAAGATAGAGCTCTAGCCTTCTACGAAGCCTGGATAAGTCAGTAAGTCTCTTGGAGATATTTAAGCCGTAGCAATGTGCCGTCTATAGTCAATAACAAACATCAGTAGAGACATATAGAATTGCTGACGACGTATATTCCTACACGTTCTATCTAGGTTAATCATCAACGAATATATCGACATCATACAATATCCATCAACTAATACCCGAGCAGGCGGATGATGTATCTCCTCCTCTTATTGTCCCTTCTACCAATAATAATTTGTCTTGATGCATTTATTATTGATGGTACTAGCTGCTGTAATCATTCTCCGCCAAATCAACTTTCAAAACGATATCGGCTTTCTCAATCACTATATTATTCAGCAGTCAATGTTTATAACAACGTGATAGATGATGATACTTGTAAACATCTTCATAAACTCACACTGCAACATATGAAACGTACTCGTGACGGCTCATCTATCTTTTATCGTGGAAATAGTAAAAGAAAACAAAGGCTAACTCCTCTTGAAACATGCATAGATCAAATCTTGGTAGAAATAGATGACTCATCTCCCATAGTTGAGTATTGGTCGAGATCAAACTATATTAATATGGACGCCCACGCTGATATAGATGAAGACGTATTGAAGGATGAGGGGGTATTGCAATGCCCGTCAAATGGTCATGTACTGTATATGCAAATTGCTAGTGGAAATCTCAGTGATGATGATAATAAAATTGATAATAGTAAACAAGTGATGGCATGTCCAACAGTTGTATTCCCAACAAGGAAAATTGCTTGGGGATCTGTCACTCCTACTAATTTGAAATCACCATACAACACTAATGCAAGTTTAGCTCAAGAATATGTAGTTGATGTAGAGAACTACTGGAGCGAGGAAGAGAAGCAGCAATATGGATATATACGTGATATAGATGAAGACAAGTCAGAGGAAATGGTAATAGTACCAGCGGTGAATGGTCGATTACTTCGATTTGATGGCGCTGCGTTCCATGCTGTGCCTAGACCAGCAGATAGATTTTTGATGAGCGAACAGGATCTTGCTCTCTTTTTAGAGAGGGAGAGAGAAGAAGAAGAAGAAGAAGAAGAGGATGATGACTACTGGGATGATGATAATGATGATAATGGCATGGAAGATGAGAATGCATCTAAAAGATCAGTGATACTATTCAATACATGGCCTGAAGGCAGTAATGGCCCGAGAGGAGTACTTCCTGATCGGATAGTAGATACTATTCCAGACGGCATATCAATCGAAGAAGAGGATTTATTGTTAGAGAATGAGCAATGGAATAGGTGGGAAGATACATATGGTATGGAGTTTGAAACTATCAATTGCAACCCTTTCAGTGAATGGAGCCTTGAGGAGGTAACATTAGTGAGTGGTGATATCATTAGAGATGTGACAATTCCTCTCATGGGAAATCCCTCTAGACGAGGATGCATTCAAACTGAGGATGAATTGAAAGGCTCCGTGATGAGTGAGACATTTTATAAGAAGCGTACAGTATCATTAGTGATGCTGCATAAAAAAGAAATTACTAGGTAGGATATTAACTCTACTTTAATCAAAGTATATAATTGAAAATACTACTGTTATCTTTAATATAAAATTAGCTACCGGCTTCCATACGACGCTTACTCTCTAATCGTTGCATAATCGCACGAGCCTCATCAACATTAGTAAAGTCAGATGTACTATGCTCTTCTCTCGAATTGTGGCTGCGGCTTCTGCTATCTGATCTGTTGTGTCTGCGACGTTTATGATGTTTATGTGATTTTCTCTTCTTATGTTTTGAGCTGCGCCGTTCTATTGATCTCGATCTGGAACGAGAACGACTAGCGGATGAATATGAAGAGTATGAGTATGAACGAGATCGACCACCCCTACTACTTCGATGATCCTTGTGTTTTCTAGACTTGTGCTTTTTGTGACGTTTCTTGCTCCTTCTTTCATTTCTATGATGCTTGTCACGACGGCTTTTACTTCTGTGTCTGTCAGAACCTCGACTAATATCATCTTTAGCAGATGGCAAGGCATTCATTGTTCCCAACTTATCTTGAGAATCAACTCGCGTCATCCAAGCAGGTAATGTTGTACCTCTTCCTCTCCCCATTGGCCGTACAACCTTTTGTTTTACTGGCATGATTGATTCTTGATGATCAGCATTATTATTTGGAACCTCTCCTTCATCTTCTTTGACCAGTGAGTATCCATTAATAGCTGCCGATGCAGCCCCACGCTTACCTTTTAGCACTAAGTTACCAGGATCCATCGCAATACTCATCCCTATATTAGAAGAGAGAGCCTGACCAAGTTGAGAGTTAGCACCATTGGTGCCATCCAGTTTTACATTTCCAGCACTCATTCCGCCTTTGCCCCCTCCACCTCTACTGATTCGTTGCATATCATTCTCTATATTCTCATTCTCTGGGTCTAAATCTTGTCCCGTATCTTGATTCACATACTTCATGCTGAGTTTCACCTTATGTCGTTGTCGTGTTCGCCCTGTAGTCTCATCTTCAATAGTTTCAACTTGAATACTTATCACTTTTACCCAAACTTCCATATCCAATGATACGACATCCTCAACATTATCAACCTTTGTTGAGTAAAGTTGTGATATGTGAACCAATCCAGAGACTGGTGAATTGTGGAGTTTAACAAAACAACCGTAAGATTCTATTTTAGAGACTATGCCTCGGGAAATAGCGTAGAGCTCTGGTGGCTGAAACCGTTGTTGATATTGTTGACGACTCATAATTTGGCTAATATCTTCAATTCAAGATATATTTGATATCAATATCTACCTAAGAGATTGGATTAAGAGACGATGAAGAAGTAAGAGTTGAAAACAAGTTTAAACACATAATATCATAAATCACGACATTATTACAACATAATATATTTTTTCATTTAGGTAGACTCAGAAACATCCAATACTGTAACTCATATCCCCAACTCCAAAAAGAAGTTGGACATCTCAATCCACAAACATATCCATGGATCATACAATACATCTACAATCAAACAAAATAGTATCACGTTTTTATGCCCCTCTGTTTTTAATGCCAATATATCAATTGCCTTTTGCAAATGATGAGAATGACCAGAGGAACCGCAACATTCATTGTTGATTGCAAAAATATAATATAATACCAATGGGAATGTAGAGAGAGTTTCAGACGGCACTTCCAAGTATAGAAATCATCATTGTCCATATATGGAAAAAATACTTTGTTGCATAGTATATACCAAAGCGTCTCATTACAAGTTTAAGAGTCATCGGGTTTGTGTGACTTATCGACCATTTCTTTAGATAGTCCGAACCCAGTGCTATTTGTTAATCATTAACGCGTTCTTTCATTACTTTTATACATAATGTATATACCATAAAAGTTTTTACTTCCATTGTGTATAAAAGTTGTGATATTGTACCATAAAGTGATGCCTGTGATAACATAAATATATAAAAACTTTACTCACCTAGGATACATTTCGCTGAGATCTAATACACAACATTATCAGTTCAGAGCACACTACGCCGAATAGAGTGGAGAGTAGTGTGCAAGCACGGAAGAGATAATTGCAATAGGGAGATTGATGCCACCCGATATGGATGGCACAGACTGGCGCTGGATTTACTTAGCCGTTATGGAATTTTACTCTTATCTAGTGGGAGAGCATAATTATCTCACACTTCATAACACTTAACACTGCTTTTGCTAAAGCTATCTCCCATCAGTATCATTTGCAACCATTAGCATTTCATATTGACAAAACACCGATTACGTGATTATTAGTGGTTTTGGGATTTATTAAGCGAGAAAAATATATGCAATTGCAACACATCATTACCTAATTCCCATCATCTCTCTCTGATAATAGTAATAGGTAAGAAACATGTCCACCACTACTAACAATTCGCTATCATACAGTGAAGGTGCTAAGCTGCCATCAAATGCACCAGATTGGGCTGTCCAAGCATCCGAGCGGTTAAAGAAACGTCGAGAAGATGGCTATAAATCTACATGCATACCACCTCCATCAGTCTCCAAAGTCTTATTGCATTCTTGTTGTGCTCCGTGTAGTGGTGCCATGGTTGAAGAGATGGTATCAAGCCCACAATTAGATGAGGTTGTTGTATTCTTTTACAATCCTAATATACATCCCCGAAAGGAATATGATATACGAAAGGAGGTGAGTGCACGATATATGATGTGTTTAAGCATATTTCATGATAAAACGTCTAATATATGATTTGTTATGATTCGATTCGCTCAGGAGAATAAGCGATTTTGTAAACAGCTTGGTATAGAGTTTATCGATTGTGATTATGATTCAGATAATTGGTATGGTAAGTCTTTTTGTTTTATTCGTTTTGCAGAGAAGACTTATATCATGCTAAGAAGACATGCACATAATCATATAATCTCATCACTATCTTCCCCCTCTACTCAGCTAGAATGAAGGGAATGGAGTTTGACCCCGAACGTGGAAGAAGATGTACAGAGTGCTTTGATATGAGAATGGAGCGCACCGCGTTCTATGCAAGTGAGAATGGCTTCCATGCAATTGCTACTACTAATGCAACATCTAGATGGAAAGATGCAGAGCAAGTTGATGCTAGCGGATATAGAGCTGCGGCACGGTATGATGGTTTGACATATTGGTGTCAGAATTGGCAATCAGACGAGATGACTCTGAGAAAGTATGAAATATCTGCAAAGGAACGATTTTACAAACAAGAGTACTGTGGATGCAGTTATTCATTACGAGATTCCAATGACTGGGAAGTCTGCGTTAGTATTGTTTCATCATATGAATTCTTGTGTTCAATATGAAGTCTAGGCGATGTGGATACTTCATAAGAACTTAATTTTTCTTCCTTTGATTGCATTTGCAACCCACATGTACTAACAGAAGTTGCAATCCTGTCTCTTTCATCTCCATAAAATGTACAACACACACTTCCAGGAGAAGATCAAATGGCATCCCAAAGATTCAAATAGGAGGAGATAGTGCAGGAATGGGTGATAGATATTTCTCAGACCCACTTGTAGATGCTGCCGAGGAATCACAGGATGTGGTTGATGAATTCTTCTCCCAAGCAAATGAGATTGCTGAACAGTCGGGAAGTGATATACAGAAGAGGAAAGAGGCATTAAAAGTATACAAGGATCGAAGGAAGAGTGAAAAGAATGATGGAGTGGTCAATGGGTTTAATAATTGGTAATAGAAAGTGGTCATCTTCATTTGATGATCTTAATAGTGTAGAAGCTCGTTACAAACTCAACTGATCTTTCCTCATTTCATGGTGAATTGTACTCACTTGTGTACTTCCCTTGTAGAGTCACTTGGTGGCAGCATACACTGGTTCGACATAGGAAGAATCGACTACGAACCGACGATGATCGTCGACGTCGGCATTTGCAAAAAGAAATAATGCCGATTTTGAAAATAGGATCGGAAATCGGACTCTAATTGGACTCTTGTGGAGTGGTATCTAGTGTATACCTAGGGAGATATTACTAAAATACGACTTTAAGTAATTATATCGTATAAGTTTACTAAATGAAAGGTTAGGGGGATCATTTTTAAAGGAGGTATAAAAATAATTGGGGTCTTATCTTGTATTATATTTTCGCTATATTCAGAATCGGCATTTACAAAGAAAGGAGAAACAAGCATTTTTATTGTTTGCTGCAACTCTCTCTCATAATTTTTACATTGCAATAGATACAACCCAACGATTATATATTATTACAACTCTCTCAACTAATATATTAATATATTATTAAAACAATGAAGGTTATATTTGCAATCACCACGGCCTTGGCCGTATCCTCTTTGGTCGACGCCGGATCATTAAGAGCTTCTGATAGACAACTCGAGGTGAGTGATTCATATTCGATGATAAATGGTAGCTATGGCTCCCTACACCACGACGATGGTGCTATCTAGTTGCAATGATGTTGTTGATCCTATCAATCATTGTTATATTACCTAATGCTCACCCACTATCTCTCACTGCAATATCTTACTAAACAGGGATGGGGATCTTCATCAAGTGATGACGGTTGGGGAAGTGGATCAGGCTCTGGCAAATCGGGCAAGAGCGGATCAGGATCTGGTAAATCAGGGAAGAGTGGATCGGGTAGTTCAAGTTGGGACGTTCATTGGACGTAAGTCTTCATTGCAATTTGTGTTGATTCTAGGTATCCTCCGATCATTTCCGCTGCTCACATACACATACATGCTATTTGCTTTCAAAACTCTTACAGATGGGTCTCTCACTCATCCGGTAAATCGGGCAAGAGTGGCAGTGGTAAATCAGGCAAGAGCGGTGGCGGAAAGTCGGGCAAGAGTGGTGGATCATCATCTTCTTCGGGAGATTGGGGGGGATGGGGTAAGATATTTTTCTTTTTTTGACTATTACCCTTCATCTATATTGATCCAACGCACACTCACACAATACCATCATTCATTATACCATATTATGTTCAATCTTCATAGGCAATCCATGTTCAAGCTCATCTTCTGGTAAGAGTGGCAAGTCAGGACGTCGTCTACCTGAAGAGACACGTCGTTTAGGTTGGGGATCTTCAAGCTCAAGTGATGACTGGTGGGGAAGTGGATCAGGCTCTGGCAAATCGGGCAAGAGCGGATCAGGATCTGGTAAATCAGGGAAAAGTGGATCGGGTAGTTCAAGTTGGGACGTTCATTGGACGTAAGTTTTATTGCAATTTGTGTTTGCAATTGGTATCCTCCGATCATTTCCGCTCACATGACACCTTATCCAATTTCTTACTTAGATGGGTCTCTCACTCATCATCATCTGGTAAATCGGGCAAGAGCGGCAGTGGTAAATCAGGCAAGAGCGGTGGATCCTCATCTTCAAGTGGAGATTGGGGAAAACCTTGCTCTTCTAATTCATGGGGCTCATGGGATTCGTCATCCTCAGGTAAATCGGGCAAGAGCGGATCCGGCAGTGGTAAATCTGGCAAGTCAGGAGGCTCCTCGGGCTCTTCAGGAGATTGGGGTAAGTTAGGATTTTAGTGTTCTTTCCTCAATCTCGCAAGCATTCGTCGTCTAAAATGATCCAACACGTACTCATCAATACTATAATCTTTATATCGATTGAACAGGTGGTTGGTCTAGCCCTGATGGCTGGGGCGGATGGGGCAGTGGCTCATCCAGCGGTAAATCTGGCAAGAGCGGCTCAGGCTCGGGCAAGTCAGGGAAGGGTGGAGGATCCTCAGGCTCAGGAGACTGGGGTTCATCGTCTAGCTCTGACTGGGGGGGATCATCATCCAGCGGTAAATCGGGCAAGAGTGGCTCAGGCTCGGGCAAGTCAGGAAAGAGTGGAGGGTCCTCAAGCTCTGACTGGTGGAGTTCATCGAGCTCCTCAAGTGACTGGGGCTCATGGGGTTCATCATCCAGCGGTAAATCTGGAAAGAGCAACAGCAGAATACGTTAAAAAGAGCCTAACGATTCTCGCAATCATACGAATCGTGTCACTGAACCTTAATCATTTGGTGACATCATTCTGTGTATGATTGCTATTTTTGAGAATACGGAAGAAGAAGCTGTGAATATGTGTTTCTGTGTAGTACACCTTATGTTACCAATAGAAGATTTCGTGCAGCATAATTTATATATAGAGTGAACTTTTTTGAATACTGTCGAGCTTTAAGCTATCATTCTTTTCTATATATCCACAGCTCATTCTGTAGTATAATGATTGTAATTTCTCAAGACCAGACAATAAGTATATACGAGATGGCGATGCCAACTAAACCTAAGTAGCCTACACTGAATACGTTAAAGTGAGTTTTGTCAGGTAAGCACTGATATATACATAATAAGAAAATAAAAGTTATGTGCAGCAATAGAAGACAATGGTAGGGAACTTTAAAAGTTAAGTTGATTCACAGGCTACATCTACATCTACTCTCCGAGGCAGGGGAGTAAGGGGATGGAGATACCATACCTCTTTCTTGTGGTATCTTTGATTTTGGTCTTGCTCTTGTAACTTGTAAAACTCTCAAATTTCCACAAAATTGTCGACAAAGATTGAGACTTTGCTAACATTACCCGTTCGTCATCCAATGGTGCATAGGAATAAGTACTATTGAATATATGACATTCAGAAACATACTGCCGACAAATTCAGCCAGCTTATTGCAATGGGACTATGGAGAACTTAGAGCTTCTCTAACAAAAAGTACAATAGGCGAAGGGATGAACGGATGTTGATCGGCAGTCTACTAAAAATTTGAGAAGCCCATTGCAACTCATCTCACTGTCATCCCCAATGACAATGGCATTTCATCTCATAATTTTCATCACGCATCGACCTGCATATCTAATCACTTGCAATTCAAAGCAATCTCGTCATCTTATATCTACTACTATCAATAACAAACATCATCAATCATCATGAAGGTTATCTTTGCAATCACGGCTTTGGCCGCCACTTCTGCTGTTAACGCCGCCGGCGCATTAAGGGCCAATAATAGACAACTCGAGGTATGTATTTTAACATCGTCAGCTTTTGTTTATAACTTGCATCTTCATAGAAACTTACTTTGCTCACATCATATGTTCTATTGCAATAACTTCTATTATAGGACGGTTGGGGTTCTTCAGGATCATCATCCTCGGGCAAGAGTGGCAAGTCTGGTAGTGGATCTGGCTCGGGCAAGAGTGGAAAGTCAGGTAGCGGATCTAGTTCATCAGGCGACTGGGGCTCATCCGACAAGTGGGGTGAGTCTAGGACTTATTTATCCTTATTTTTTTCATACCCTCCATCTATTTCCTTTTGCTCACAACATATGATCTTTCTTTCTTTTCTTCTTTTTCTTCTCCTTCTCCTTCTCCTCAGAGGGACATTGGGTATGGAAGCCAGAGTAAGTATTGTATCAACTATGAACATTGCAATATACCATCTCTCCTACCTTTTTATATCACTTTACTCACATCGTATGTTCACTTCTTACTATCATCTCTCAACCTTACAGCTCCTCCTCATCCTCGGGTAAATCAGGCAAGAGTGGATCTGGCGGCAAGTCAGGCAAGAGCGGATCAGGTGGCAAGTCGGGCAAGAGCGGTGGATCCTCATCTTCAAGTGGTGATTGGGGTAAGCCTTGTAAGTCAAGTGATGACTGGGGCTCATGGGGCTCAGATTCATCATCCAGTGGTAAATCCGGCAAGAGCGGATCCGGCAGTGGTAAATCTGGCAAGTCAGGAGGCTCTTCTGGCTCTTCAGGAGATTGGGGAAGTTGGTCCTCTTCCTCCTCAGACAAATGGGGTTCTTCAGACTCTTCTTCTTCAGGAAAGAGCGGCAAGAGTGGATCAAGACGTCAACTTGGTAAGAGCGGTAAGAGCGGTGGTTCCTCAAGCTCCTCAGATGATAAAGGATGGGGAAAGCCATGTAAGAGTTGGGGTTCCTCAGGCTCTTCCTCCAGTGGCAAGAGCGGTAAGAGTGGCAGTGGCTCAGGCAAGAGTGGAAAGAGTGGCGGTTCCTCAAGCTCGTCAAGCGGTTCATGGAAGGCTGATGGATGGGGTGGATGGGGTTCAGACTCTAGCTCGTCATCCAGCGGTAAATCTGGCAAGAGTAACTCAAGAAGGTGAATCAGCTACGAGGAGCTCTTCTATTTCAAGTGATATATCTATCTATTTCGAGTTTACTTGCATGAATGCGGATGCACTGCGAAATAATTCGTTATCATCCTGTGTGTTCATTGCTGTTTAAGTATCTCTGTTGGCATATTAGAATATAAGTATAAGTGTATAAGTATTAACGTTATTCCTGGCTAGTAGTAGGATCTATCATACAAGTATGTTGTTAAGTTCTTAATAGTTTAGAAGTGCTCGCTCATACTCGTTACTCGAGGACATCTTTTGAATTTGAGTCAAAGAAGACACCTTTATAAAGGCAGGGCGGCCCGATATTCCAAAGATCAGTTTATGTTACATAAAGAAGACCAGTGTAAGCTTTGGGCAACTGTTCAACTGTGCATAATATAGTTATTAAGGTTTTCAACACTATACATTCAAATTAAAACAGAGAGATACCCGAGATTACAAAGAATCCAACTAACCATGTAGCAACTAGCAGCGACTCGGCTGAGCTATCGTCAACAATAAATTCTTCTTCTTCCTCTTCAACAACTGCTGGTTCTTCTTCCTCTTCAACAACTTCTGGTTCTAAGTCACTCTCCTCGGTACCTGGTGTTGTTTCTAATGGAAGCATGTCCTCATCAGTTGCAATGTCAGAAAAGACAGAAATTAGTATTGTCTTCATTTGATCCATTGATCTAGTATTCGCACGCTCATCAAATGTTGAGAACCGAGATAGCTCATAATTGGCATCAATTGACATAAGCGCTTCTTCAACTTTGATTACATTCTCCATTTCATCTTCGTCAGCACCAGATTGAATGAGTATTTGTGGCGTACTTGTGTTGGTATCACTAAGCAGTCTACGGCCTGAATTATTGTTACCCCAGTTGTTTGACGGAGCACTGTCACCGCCATCGCTATCATTTGTTTCGCCACCCCATGTACCTCCACCTCCTCCGCCGCCGCCACTACCCCAAGCAGCTCCATCACCAGTGCTATCACTCATTGCTGATTTTAACATATCAGTGACCAATGTAGAGTTGGCCACTTCATTCAAGTTTGCTTGAAATGAAGATATTGCTTTAATAGCCATATCTGTATCTTGATACATTGCATAATAGATTGCCGCCGTCCCTCCAATACCACCAAAGCCAGCTAGTGCGACTTTATTGGGATCGACCCCATCCATTGTCTTTACATGATTAATGGTAGCACTCACTCGTGATATAACCTCGGTCGTATTCGAGTCGTCCATACCATCTAAATCCGCAGAAAAACCAATGTATCCCATATCTCTTTGTTCCGTTGCAAGCTGTGAGCCTTGCTCCATATCTTGTGAGAGAATGATAACAGCGGGAAGTAATGCTTCTTTCTCTGCGTCTTTCGGCATTGCTACGTACCCCATTAGTGAATAAATTCCATCCAAATAATCTACAGTCATGACATCTGCCTCCATAATAAGTGGTGATGATTGAATGTCAGATTGCTCTCCAAACTCTTCCGCCAGAAAAGTCAATCCATTTTCCCATGACCTTGCATCAGCTCGTGCATCATATCTGTCAGAATAAAAGTTACTGAAGGCATGCTCAATCTTAGCATACCTAATTGTCTCCCATGGTGTATTTACACTACTATTCGATGATCCCATCTCCATATCCGTCTCTAGCTTCAACATTGCCTGAGGTCCTGTAAGAAAGTCAGCACCGCCTGTCAAGAACAGAGCAGGGATATCTATATTACCCTTTGGAGAAGGCCAGTCCAGTAGGGATGGATGTACTCCGATCGCCGCTGCAACTGGAATAGAACTATCATCCTTTACTTCGCCATTGTTATTCAAATAGGTAACAATACCTGTTCCACCAAAGCAATAACCAATCATAGAAACCTTGCTTGCATCAACTTCATCTAAACTCTGAACATGGTCAACAGCGGCTTGTATGCGTTGTGTAAACAAGGTTTCATTTGTAAAGAATTGACTCATGAATGATTGTCCACTACCCCATGAGTTCTCTGGTAGTTCTACATTATAACCAAACATATCAGCGGCGAACCCTATATATCCATTCTGTGAAGATAAAATAGAGGCTCGTTGCTTCTCGTAATCAGTTGGTCCGTCTGCATCATGTAGAATAATGACAGCACCGCGTTTGTCATTCATATCAATATCATCTGGTAGTGATAAATATCCTTGTAAAAGTGTACCATCAATATCAGTATAGTTCTCAGCAGTAACATTAATGGGTGTATCCTGAGACCCAGCTGGTTTCAGTATGGCGGTGGCTACATTACAGCATGATATGATGATGGAGAGTGCAATAAGATATTTCATTGTTGCGGTTCTACTCAAATGGATAAGTTAGTAAGATTCACTGATTGCAACTATTATACTACTATACAATTGATGAACCACCACAATATTACTCTGTTATCGATCTTATCAGGTACCAGTAGTTGTAAAAAGTTGGGCAAACATTTTTATAGAGGGCATGAAATAGGTTATGGCTATGGTCTAACTAATCAAAATGGTAGGTAATGCACCCATTTAGATGTGTGTAAAAGGATTTGGATTAATATTGAGGTACAGTGGAGATATATGTAACATAGTTGCTCAATGATGCACCTCCTCAGTTGTAAAAAGTTGGGCAACGGTATCCTTCTCGTAGGATTTCACGTAGAAATGTACTGGGATACGGTATCCTTAGCTTAAAATTAAGGGTATAACAATTATCTTACCCATGCTATCGAATGCAATATGATGTCCAGGCACTGCCAATCATTCCAATAAGCACATCTACTCTTTCATATGTACCCTATATACGATATATGATGGTGGTGTCAGATATGGTTGGTCCCATCACCCCTCATGTAGCTTATCTTATGATCATGTCCAAAATTTTGCTTTCACATGATGAATTCTAATCTGATATTATGTGCCAGTGTGCCGGTTCTGCCTCGCCACCTAGTGATGTTGACTACTCTCCTATACCATATAACTATTATGGATTGTTATTTTACTACTTTTGAAGGTTGTATGATTGTTTAATACCCGAATAATCCCCTCAAATCGGGGTATGAACAGCATATTCTGTACATGAATGTAGTCCTGATCGATATAAACTACCCCAACACCCTCTCTAACAGCATTAGCCTTTACTTAAGTACATATACTATCGATATATTGATTGTTCATGGTGTGGTGTAATCAATAGTTGAACAATAATTGCTAATAAGTCAACAACCACCCCCAGGCTGCAAATTCTAAAATTCACTACTATAGTCAGTTGTTCTGGTCAAATAAACACCCCCACCCCATCAAATAATAATTAAAATCCATCTCCCACCTCATATGATTATTATAATATGTGCTGGTTGTTGTTAATCGGTGCCTAGACGGTGGTATCATACCCAACACCCCTCAACGATGGGTGATGAAGGAGTATATTCAGTAGTAAAGTGGCTGTAGGGTCGTCTTAGTAGCATCTAGATATTGCAAAAACCACCACAATATCCTCACATTGATGTATATTAAGAAGTTGTAAAAGGAGTTGGGTGGTATTGTCTATTGCAAATGAGTAGTGGCACCAAACTCGATGATAACATCACCACGAAATTTTCACCTCTGGGGGCTAGTCAAAACCATGGCCACAGGCGGGTGTTTAGATGTATATTAACGGCAAATAAGTACCCCTATCATGTATATATGATGTTAGGGGAGGTGTGGTGTGTGTATGGTGGTGAATGCGGCCGTCATGTAGACCGAGAGTAGGTCGACAGTGCTTTGACCCTTATTTTTTGCTAAGAAAAAATTTGAGAGCCTAACTTTGGCTAGCTGTAGATATATGAAGATCTTATCAAACGACCACATATGGCATACCAATCGACGCAGAATAACCTCAGCTTTCAGCAGTAACTTTCGGAATTTGCCTGAACTGAACGTATATAAAGTTATCGGCATCTATATGTCGAGCTGCCCAACTTTTTAGTTTTAAGGGTACAAGATACCGCTGCCCAACTTTTTACAACTACTGGTACGCTTCATAGTGATGACTCATTGCTACTACATAGCGCATGCGCTAGCCATCAACAGAATCAGTTTACTCGCCTAAAATGACCCAAGGAGTTTCTTTCGTGTCTCATTTAAGCAGCCCTCTCTTGGGTTGGGGCTCTTGCTTTTATTATTAGCTCCTTTCCTTTTCTTCTCTACATACTACTTTTTATACTCCTAATGCTTATCAATCGTTTGTAGGTACATTGAATATTATGCTCAGCCTTGCGTCGGTTTATTTTCTTAACAAAAAACAACTGAAACAACTCCAAAGATCCCCAAACAACAACACTAAAAATCAATTCGCACAACTAATATCTAATTTGCGCATAATTATTGTATTGCCCTCATTGCAATTAAACCTAACAATAGAGCTCAATCATCTGTACAACAATACCTCAAGAATATACTTATCGTTATACATACAAAGAATAAAGAGAGCTCAATCATCTGTGCAACAATACCTCAGGATATATTATATTGTTATACAAAACAAAGAGAATAAAGACAGAACAACAATATCATCATGAGCAGTAGTAGTAGTAGTAAACCAATCACAACAGGTTCCAACAATACAATCGATATAACAACTTCTTCTGCCAAGAATAGTAAGCTACCCCCGACATCAAATTCACCACCCCGTCCTCAGGTACCACCAGGTCATGGCGGTCCAGTTCGCTCGCCCCATCCACATGACGTACTCTCTGGTCGTGGCGGGAGGATCAACTCACATCCGGGCAATGTACACTTCCGTGAGATGGTGGATAGTTATAAGCGGGAATATCTTGGTAAGCATCAAATTGTGTGTTTGTGATTTTGTGCACATCTTATGCTCAAATATTTTCTCATGGTATCTTCATACATATCAGATCCTAGGACGAAGAAAGTTGAAAAGGCACGTATAGCAGCACGGATCGTATCAAATGTTCGATCATTGAACCCGCCCGGTCGTTTCCTCAAGGAAGATTCACATACGAATAATTGGTTGGAAATTGGTGATGAACGCGCGTGGAAGAAGAGTGGACAGGCATTACGTGAGAGTGCTCCTGAAATTCGAGCTGAGCGTGAGAAGGTATTACGAGGATTGGCCGGGAAGGACGCTGATGTACATTTACCTGTATCTAAAAAGAAGGGTGGACGGAAGAAGAAGACTGCAGATCCACCAGCACCTCGACATCGTCCAAATCCTCCCGAACGGGAAGGTCTTGCACGATCGAGTTCATCACGGTCTAATAATAATAACTATGATGAGCCTGAATTAGCAGCACCTCAACCTACCTCTGATGGTGATTTGGAATTGCAACGTATGCGTCAAGAGTATTATGAAATGCAACGTATGCAAGCTGAGCAACAACGTCGTATGGAACAATATCAGGCACAATTGGAGGCTGCCGAAAAAGGTGGGGGAGGAGCAAGGACTAATACTAGTGATTATGATCGTGATGTATATAATGAATACCAGCAAATGCAGGCAGGATTAATGAATGGATATCGTCAACAACTATGTGGCTTGACAGATAATAATCAACAGGGGAACAAGCGGTTTTCAAATCAGGATATTGCCGCGGCAGTTATGGACAGTGGATTAGTTCCTGGTTATGCTGGTAGTCAACAGGTTGCTAGTGCTAGTGCTATGGGGATTGGGCAGTATTTGCCGAATACTAATCAACAGCAGTTCCATCATCAACAGCAGCAACAACAACAACAACAACAATATGCTGCTGCTTCCTCGAATGATGATAATCAAGGCGAGTACAATAATCAGCTAGCACAAGATACATTTGGGAATGCGCACTTTAATGCATGTGACAAGACTGTGTCAACCATGTCATCATTTGATGTACAATCTATGGATATGAGTTTAGGTAACTTTAGTTGGAATCAGAATCAACAAAGCTCCTACAATATGTCTGGATTAATTTCCACGGGTAGTACTACTCGGAATGATTTCAATGCAAGTCAACGTTCGAAATCATCATCCAATCGTACATCTAAGAAATCTAGTAAGAGTGGTAAGAGTGCATTAGAACGCAAGTTAGAAAAGGTAAATGAACAACATCGGTACCAACAGATGCAAGAGATGCAACGGAAGCAACAGCAAATGATGATGCAGGGCGCTGAAATGGGAGCAATTGAGGTACCAACCGCTGGAGGTGCTACATGGACTGCCCAACAAAAGGCCAATAATAATAACAATAGAGGAGGACCAGTCCGTAGGGGTACCACGGAAAATATGGCATCACTTAATTCCTTCGGTTTTGATGCTATTGAAGAAGATGACATTACCGAGGCATCCTATAAAATGTCTAATCTAGGTTTAAGTGAAATGGATATGACATTCTCAAGCGACGTGCTCAGTGTGCGATCCAAGAGCGTTCCGAAGATGAGAGGTAAGGAAGATGGCGATGATGGTGACGTCGCACTAAAGCGTAGTAGTTCCATGGATGGCGATGAAGGCGGTGTTCATGGAAGTAGTCTATCATCCAATGAGAGTGGATTCAACAAGGCCAATGGCAAGTATAACATGGACGAATTTAATGAGAGCTTCAAGAGTATGAAAATGTCAAGAAGCGGAGACAGTGGAGGAGGAGAAGGAGGAGAGAAGAAGCGAGCAGCATGCGATCCTGACGGTGCTGTTGGGGGTCCACAACGGTCCACTCATCACAGTTCTAGTATGTCAAGGAGGAAGGATCCAAAAAGTGGAGGAATGTTGGGTACCATTCACTCCTCTCGTTCGTCTAAGCAACAGGGTGGTGTATCCTCTTCTACTGCTACAACGACATCTGCTCGACTACCTTCCTCAAATTACGGCGACTCTGTCGATATGGGTATCTCAGATCCCGATCTGATCCAACAATTTGGAGCGTCGAATACAGACTTTGGTGTGTCAATGAACTCTCTCCGTTCATTCCAATCTAACCAATCGAATGATTCAAATGGCAGGTGGTTAAATCAGTATAATAGTATGGAGAATGTTGCCGCTGACACAAACCCATGGGAAGATGAAGCGGGGTCGAGTGATACTTCAAATATGAGCCATATTAGTGCACCAAGAATGGGTACTGTCGGAGGCAACTGACGAAAGAGCTACAAGTGTGTTGAAGTAATACGTCATCTCTTTGGGGTTTTGGGGGATTTAGATAAATAATGTTCTACTAGAGATATCTGTCAATTAATTACTTGACATCATACTAGTTACTACTACTTAGCACATCTTCATCATCAACATTCTTGTTTACCTCAGGTTGTGCCAGTCTCTGTTTTGCAGCTTCAGAGTGACAGTGCTTTTCATGGCATGCCAAGCAGTGCCCATTGAGCACAAATGCATTCGATATCGGATGTAGTCGATGCAGAATGCCTGTTCTTTCCATTAGCTGCCTTCCACAGTATGGGCAAGTTTCATCTGGTCCATCCTCTTCTTGGTTATGTTGGTCTTTGATATGGAATTTCATATTTTGATATTGTTGTGTATGTTGTGACAATCAACTGTGTTCTTTAGTGTAACGAGACAATATTATATTTGATGATTTCTTATTGTATGTTTGTTTGTTGTTTACTCTATTAGATTATGAGCAAGACGATTGGTGAAACGAGAAGCCTAATGACACAGAAAGAAGAGAAGCCTGATATTCAAGTACCACCAATGTCGTATCTCCTCACCCCCAAATAGCTTCTGGATTTGCCAACAGCATTTTCCAAATGATTTCAGTATACTCTGTACTATCTGCAATGTCAACCTTGTCTTTAACTGCCTCACACAACAAATGAATTGGCAGCTCACCTTTCTCATTCACCTCCATTGATGATACCAAGGAGTAGGTGTGCTCAGAAAGCAAATACTTTACGACCCCCAGGTTTCCTCCACGACATGCATAATGAAGAGGAGAATCCTTGATCATATCATTGTAATGCAACGTCCGTCCTTCATCAAGCTCTACCAAGTGTTTTACAACTTTTGACGAGCTAAACTGACAAGCAATGTGAATAGGAAGAGCACCAATGTTGCTAATGACTCGTAATGCGGACGGATTGCCCTTCATAGCAGCTTGATAGACCCAAGTGAAGCTACATCTTTCAGTGCATGATGGAGAGGTAACCAACCATTCACATCTGGTGAATGCATGGCTAAGGTATCTTTTGCTTTCTGGACACATGCTTGTTGTGCTCGTATGAAGGTGATAGTCGATTTACTGTTAGTACCGAGTGGGGTATCGCCATCCCCAAATATACGAATAGCCTCGGGATAAGCATCAAACAAAACTTTAACCGTATCAAGATCCCCATACTGAACCACTAATTGTAATGGCAAATGATGATCTTCATCTACTGTCAACTTTATTGCTGTTTAGTTTAGAACTATTTCCAATGCCTACAGTTTGGGTCTTTACATGACTTGTTCTTACACTTCTTAGCATGATGATCGAATATCTTCTGGATAGCGTCTACTTTCATATTGGCTGTGAAGTATTTGTTTGGGATGAATCTCCTCTTACCAAGGGTTGGTAGTCTCTCAAACTCTGGCCCTTTTTGGTAATTCTTACCGGCCTTACCCACAACAGCAACAAAGTCATTCCAATCCTTCCTACCTTCTTTAGAAGTTCTTTTCATTTGCATCCCCGTTTCGAGTCCAGTCAACTTTTCTCCGCCAATACACAAAATACGGCATGCATGTTTGATAGTACCAACTTGAGCAGCAAAGGCAGATTCATCGATGATGTAATCATTTTTATCATCTTTCTTTAGTGCACTCTCCAAATCCCTTTAATTTGAAGACATTTCTAGTTCCGACTCTCCTGATATGTAAGTGAACTTCTCTACCATTCGCATCAAACATCTTGTTATGGCTGATCTTCTTGTGTTGGTCAACCTCCAAGTCACCAAGGAACCATCTATTAGCGCTAGTGCTGACTGGGACTTGATCTTTTATTTCATCTATCGATGTCTCCTTGAGGAGTAGTCTTGATCCGTTTGATTCCGGTTCACCATCCCAAAGTTCCACATTGTAGCACGGATGCCAGCACTTTTCAGAACATTCAAACCATTCCTGATACTTTGGCTTTTTCGTCTGAGCACCGAATTCCAAAGAGGGAGCATCGGCACTATCAAATTTGTATATCTTGATGTCAAGCCCGGCATGACGAGTGGATCTACCTGCAGCCATGTCACTAAGAATTGTCACTTGAGTTGGAATGTAAGAAGTAGTAGCGCCATTGGCTATCAACATCCGTTCAAATGCAGATCGTGAACGTTCGTATAGAATAGGCACACCATCACGTTCTCCGACATACACATACTCACCACTGCCACCAGTACCACCAATATTGTCTCTGATATAAGTTTGAAAGTTGTTTTCCATTAGCTCGGTGTTGATTGGTTTGCACTCTTCTCCACGTAAATCGTATATCATTTTATTCATAGAAGTGAGAGCATCAAACACTTCACGGTTGGATGCACCCATACTCATCTTCGAAGGATGAAGACAATAATAGACTTTGACTTCAGGCGAGAATAACTTATCACGATGTTTTTCAACAAACTCCTTTGCATGTCTACCGATAACCATGATGTGTGTAAGATGTAGCTGTGTTGCAGCATCATTGATGTACTTGATAACAGATCCTTCACAACCCTTCTTCAGTTTCTCATAGTTTTCATGATCGACACCTTTCGTGGAAGCTTCCTTATCAAGAGTGAATGGAACGAAATCAAACCAGACAAATGAGTGCATAGCGATAATGTTAGCCAATTCGGAAGAGACGCCATGATGCTGCATCAATAATACTCGTATAGCTCTGAAGAACTCCAAAGGAGTAGGTCCCTGTGGAATAACATTCCTCCCTCGGCTATATAACGGGCCATGTTCCTCGGCATGTTGACCTGTGACAGGGAAAGATCCTACCACCCCGCATCGTGTATAATTGGTACTTGCTGACTTAGTTCTAACTGGAATGAAGCGTTTGCTGTTACCAAGTCTCTTTTTCGCAGACTTTTCAAGGTTATCTTGCTTGAGAAATCTTCTTGCTTTAAGGATATCATTCTTCCCAAAATTCTTCAAAGACTCTGGAGGAACTGTCGAGTCGCCAATCCGTTCAAAGAGATTGAAATCCTTGAGCTTCTCCAAACATTCACCACCTCTATCATTCAATACTTTCTTAATATTATCTGTTGGATTGAGAGACTCTGCATGATTATAATCGTTAAAAGCATCCTTGTAATTGCCCAGCGCTTGATGAGCCAATCCACGGATATGGTACCACTTGGAAGTAGGAGTTGACGAGATGATATCCGAGGCTAGGCGGATGGCATCGTCATATCTTCCCTCTTTCATGGCCGTCATACACTCAATCATATCATTTGTTGGAGTTGGTGAATCATCCTCTTTTATTGTCTCATACATCTTCAAATCATTGGATACATCTATAGAAACAGGAAGATGCTTGGTACATATGACAATATTCCTATTCAACATGTCCATCTCAGGTTCTGAAGGTGACAATGTAAGTGCAACATTGAAGTCGGTTAACGCCTCTTGATATCTCCCCATTCTCATGTTAGCGTTACCCCGACTGTATATCATTTTGATATTATTATCGTCCAGACTTAATATCATCGTTGTATCAGATATGACACTTTCCCATTCTATGAAAAGAAGAACAAGTGGTGTTTGGTGAGAATGTAAATGAGTAACTTTGAAATACTGATATCAAACAAGATCTCACTCTTCAATCTCATATTAGCGCGAACACGAAGTATTCGAGTCTCCTTGTTATCAGAATAAATACTCAAGGCTGATGTACATAATTCAGCGGCTTTGCTGTATGACTCTAAGTCATAGTATTCTTTAGCCTGCTTCACTAATTCTTGGACTTGTAAAGGAGTCTGCACACGAGTATCAGATGATCTGTATGAAAGTAAATGAAAGAGAATGAGAATAGAATGTGGACAAATGAAGAAACAAGAGAGAATAGTATACCTCAACTTACTCTTTCGTCTTTGACTTTTTCTTCTTCCCCCTCTTCCTCTCACTCTTCCTCACGCTCTGTTTAGGCGACTTACAAACGAGTTTACGTCCTAGATCCTTCGTTGCCGATACTACCGAGCCTGCCGTATTCGTAGCTCGTTTACGAAAGTTCTTCAAACGGGTACGAACCCCAACTTTCTCAGTTCCATCTTCATCCGATTGGAAGTTCGGGCGACTTTTCTTTGCTATTGACGAATCAGGGGAGAAGAGTTCAGTTGGTACATTCACACTGGATGCCAACTGCTTCCTCATCGAACGAGTCATGCGTTTACTACCCTCAACAGCTGGTGGTGGTTTTTGATTGGTAGTAAAGGCGGCGTTATTGGCAACTGTGAGATAAGAGAGGATAAGATGAGATAGTATGAGTTGAGTTATAAAATAGTAGTATGAAACTTGACTCTAGAATGAATTATAAAACGTACCAATTGCCTCTAAAGTATCTTCCAACCCTTCATCACAACTATAAGATGAGTAGATGGTAGGTTAGTCTCAGGGGTATACGTTGTAAGTACAGAAATAACACATTATCAACTTACCTATCATCCATACTACTTACACTACCTCCTCCACTTCCAGTTGATGTCGACTGATTATCTTCTTCATCAACCAGATCGGGAGGAACCTCGTCATCACTAATAACCTTCTTCGGTAGTTTGGCTGCCACCTCACGTTTCTCTTCGTTTCCCCCTAGCTCTTTGAGAATGGCAGCTTGAATAGAGTCTTTCTTATTTCGGATTTGCTCTCGTTCAGCAGCCAACTGGTTGTCAACCTCCTTCAGCTGTTGAGTCATATCCAGCAACTTCTTGTTGCCGTATTCCTTGAATCCTTCGGATGTTACTGCAGCCATATCGATTTTGGTAGCAGCTAAATCCTTCTCCAATTTCTCCTTCATGACGTGTAGTTGGTCATCTTGGATGCTTGCCGTCGCCTTGTCAAAACAGAGAGACTCGATGTAGGCATTGACATCTTGCATGGTACTTTCATCGAGAATGCATTCCTCAGTTTCGTCACCTTTGCCCTTGGACTCAAGTTGTGGTACATCCGCCATATGCACATCAGTGTCAACACTGACACTAGAAATAAGCTCATCATATGTAGTCCAATCATCACTCTTCTCCTTGAGAATGATGAGGTAGTTATCTCCTGATATAACCTTGTCTTCATCAATGGGTCTGCACTCCATATCATTCATCCTGGCCCATTTACCGGTCTGTAAATTCTTAATATTAGCTACATAGTGACCACTCTGTCCGATTTGTGATTGGTGATCACATATAGCAATTGCCTCGTAGATTTTATCATTCCCAGGGATCTTGACGTTTTGAAGATCAAAATGGACATGGGTATGAATCTTATGGAAGATTTTTGGATTATGTTCATCTTTCATTAATCTTGAGAGAGCTATCACAACAATTTTGGGCATGTTGTAAAGAGTATTTTTTCTCTGGTGCGAAGTCTTCTTGTTACACCTTGTACAGTTGATAGCATACTCACCAAGTAATACCTCCGCAGAAGACAATACCTCAAAACATTGATCGAGAGAACACACCTCTACTGGCTTGTGTGATTCATCATCATCTGGAAAGCGAAGTGTAAGAACGCGTGACTCATCAAACTTTGATGTTCGCATCTTACATGATAAACACGTCTTGGCAAAGTGCAACTGACCACTTAGCATTGTATCAATTTCACTATTCTCACGGAGCCGGTACTCATCACGTGACAACCTTGCAACTTCCTCGTCAGTTAGCTGCTCATCGATTTGAACCTCTTCTTGTTTCTTGGGCTTGTTTACTCCTTTGTTGGTCACGTCATGAAGTAGTTCAATTAGAAAAGAGAAGAACTCTTGAATATCTTCTTGTTCTCCTCTCATAAATAGGCCTTCCGAAGCACGAAGCACAGTATCATGGAAGTCCGACGGGATAACGTAAGACGCGTCGGTTGTCTCCATTTGGACTAACAATTCACGTAGTGACGTGAACACGAGCTCTCTGTCTGATTGTTCGAGTCGTCCTTTGTTTGACTGTTCCGATATTAAATAATGTAGCAGTGGTTTCATAGAACGGATTGCCTGGAGGGCTGTGTTCATGTAACAAGAATTTCCAAAGTTATGCATGCCAACTCCACAGTTATGAGATGCAATAGAATCAAGCATTTCAGTATCATCATCTCCATTGATACCTCCACACAAACCACCACCACCACAACTCAGGAGTGCACATGTTGTCTTGGGGTTCATTTCAATACTCATCTCATTACAAGACTTGTCACAGGGGTGACAAGTTTTTTGATTAGGGGGTGAATCACCGCCACACGAATCTTTAACAGAAGAAGTTGATGTCTGTATGTATATGTATTGAAGTAAGAGTTATCACGAGAGAAGTATATGATGAGTTCAATACCAAATCAATAAATAAGTAACAATCCCCAACTATCAAAAGTGATACGTATCACTTACCTCACTAAATAAATGTAACAAAGATTCACTCGTAATATTATATTCCAATAATGCATATGTATCCAATAATTCCTGTTCTCCAAACATTAATTTCATGTTATTCAATTTGTTCATATAATTACAGTCTATTGACACTAACTTTTTCTTGACATCTAATACAGTATCACTAACCGTGATATCCAACGTGTGTATTGTTTCATTAGTTTTTGCGTATAGCTGATAACACCCTTCTTTTGGTGGTAGGGTTTTATCATCACGCAGTAATGAGAAGATGTTGGCACCATCACAAATATTGCAATTAACCAATGACAGATCATTGTCTAAATTATTACCCTTGTCGTCAAATAATCTCTGATTAGCTGCTAAACAATTTGAATCTACGGTTTCCACAAACGACTTAATTGTTTTGATATCCGTAGTAAATGGATCGACATCTAAAGGAATGACACCATCCCGCCCTTGAATATATATATAAAGTTTCATATTATAATCAACACAATTTTTGGGAATACTTTTTGTGTTGCATGAATCTATACAATAATTAGCTTGCTAGGATTCTGTATATATACTGTCTAGTTGACAATAATAGCAATGATATGATATTGGAATGTATGTATGGCGTGTGATGTAGAGTTACCATTATCGCATCTTTCTGTTGCCGATTGCCGATAGCCATAGATCTTCCATAGATCTTTAGTAAGTGAATCACATTCCACTTGTAAGTAGAAGAGCAAAAAAAATCAACTAATTATGCCTTTGACTTTTAAATTCGTATTAGCTGCTGAGACAGAGGATATCAATGAGAAGGGCATCAATGAGGAGTAAAGGAGAGATTGAATATATATGTCAAGATAATGTAGAACCAATCATTTGTTAACAAACAGTTCTATGATTTACATTTGAGTGTCAGTCTAGTACAACTTTTCCACTACTTCTCTAAAAGGATACCCTGTCATGTCTTCGTCGAGTAGGTATTTCATAAGTTTCCAAAACTTAAGGCAATACCACCTTACTCTGTCCTCTTTCTCTTCCTTGTTTCTTCAGTTGTATCACCGAGTTGAATTCCAGTAAGTACCAAAGTTGGATCTGCAAGGAGGAGACTGAACGAGGCACCAATGTTGCCGTTACTTGCAGCAAGCTGGAAGGGGAATAGACCCGACACGGGGTCACTAACAGAAGCAGCTTCTGGGTTCGCCTCTAAGATATCCATGACGGTATCAAACGATGCTGTACTACTAGCAGCTGCATAATGAAGGGATAGTCTTCCTTCAAGCTTTTTCTTTGCCAAAGCAGGAACCGCTTGTAGTGTCATGCGGATGTGAATCGAGTTATTTCTACCGTCCGTCTCCCAACAATCAGACCATAGAACTCTGAATAAGGCTGTTGTTGAAAACTTTTGCAAAGTTCTTGTAGAGATTAGGTGATTCTGTCAAGAGCTTCAGTAATGCAGTAAAGACATCATTGCTTCTGCAGAAGAATGTACCAAACCCAAGCTTAGCTGAAACATCAACAGTAATTCAATTGTTTTAGCTTTTCCACGCATAGCTGCAATGTGAATAGGCAACCAACCGCAACCGTCTCTTACATTAATAATCTCAGGATAAAGGTCTAACATGTATTGGATTGTGTCGGTGACATCTCTACTTCCAAACCATCCACATGCGTTGTGGATAGGCAATTCGCCATCTCTTGCTCTCATCGTCAGAGATTCTGGATATGAATCGATGAGTACTTTGCAGATGCAATAGCAAGTTGGCATATTATCGACTACAATGTGAATTGGCAAACAACCGTCAAACTCCCTTTCTCTCACCAAAGTAGGATCAATATTGAGCATGTATTGTAAAACAGTAAGTGCGTGATCGGTGTCTTCTCGATAGTGGCAAAGTGTGTGGATTGGAAGACTGCCATGATTTGATGATATACGCATAGCCTCTGGCCATTTGTTGAATATAATCTGCACAATATCTAATGTAATGTTTTCTGTTCTACAAGCAAGATGAAGCAGTGTATTGCCGTTTTCATCCAACATACGTACCAGTGGGCGTTCCGATTCAATTAGATATGTTAAAATCTCTTGATGATTGTCGGCACTTCATCGGGGAAAAGTGCATGTATAGGGTAGCATACAACGTTTTCGCTGGTAATTCTTAAAGATTGTGGATATACCTCCACTAACGTCTTAACTATATCAATATCAATGTTTGAAAGCCGTGCCAAGTAGTAATGAATAGGTAATCCCTCGATGTAAGAATCATTTGCATCATACTCATGTTGGTAGATTCCCTCATCAATTAGACATAAATGTTTAAGTGCCGGTGGATAATGCTCAACTAGAAACATTATCACGTCACTTGGGCAATTCTCGCTATGGCATGCGATGTTTAATAAGTATGCCTTGGTCTCGTAATTTACTGCATGCTTCGGACGAAATTTACATGAAGACCATTCTCCATTCGGGTTGGGAAACGTATCCATCAGGTATTTCATTATCTCTACCGTAACATTCCTATTCCTACATACCGTGTGAAGTATTGGATAATCATCATATAAAGACTCCGGCAGCTCTGTGTATAGCACACGTGAGATCTTCTCAATATCACTTTCATCAAGTATACCAATTTTTTCTTGCAAAGCAGATAAAGATAAATCAACTGATGAGCATAACTCATTGAACTCTTTTATGCGGCTTGAAGCCAAGTCAAATGTTGCGTTGTCCATAATGTTGATTTAAGAATATGTAGTCAATGGTGCTTGGAAGGTACAGATAATGAACACAAGATGTGCACAAAAAAAGTATAGCTTTCTTTGTTGAATGAATATTGATACTACCGACTACAAACTTGTTTTAATCGATAGAATATTAAACTTGTATATCAGGTATATATCCAGGCTTTGTAGAAGCATGAGAATAGAGTAGAAGGCTAGATCTCTCTACATATCTCATCTTTGAGTTTTGAGTTTAATCTCACTCACTTTATTGTAATTGGGAGTCTTTTATAACTAAATGGAAATTCTTGTATCATCCTCGATTTGGTGTTTTAGACAGTGGTATCAGATAGATGGTATATATGTAAGAAGCCTGCAGCTGCCGCGTAATTAACAATCTAATTAAACTATTTGGCGAGGGTTTCTTCATCTTGTGGCGACCATAGAAATCCAAAACTTCTAAATCAAAAGATAGATAGATACCATAATCAATATCGTAAATCGACCCGGCCGCCTGCCCCTATTACTTATTACTTTACTTACTCAATCCACTATCCACACAGTTGCCAAGTAGCTTACTACCAAATATATAGGAGATTGACGAGTGCTTAAACACGAGGAGTATTAATAAATGTCGTACTATGGTCATGCATCCGCAGCTGAGCCTGCAACAACTAACTTTCATGATAGACAACAATCAGGTATGGATGAAGCTAAAATATTTGTGGGTGGATTGAGTTGGCAAACTACTGAAGAAACACTCAGATATCACTTTGAACAGTATGGAGAGGTTAAAGCAGTGGAGGTTATGCGAGATCGTAATACTGGTGATCCTCGTGGGTTTGCTTTTGTAGTATTCAAAAGTGATGAGGTGAGTCATCTTAGTTTTGTATTGATGTCTCAGCTTTTGATGTCCATATTCTAATACATGATGTCTTATACGACAATGAACAATTCAGACGGTTGATTTAATACTCAAAAACAAACCTCATGAGATAAATCACAAGATGGTGGATGTGAAGAGAGCTCAAGCTAGGGGTGTCGCACCACCTAGTATTCATCCCGATAAAAAAGAGGTGTGTTCTTCCTGTATTATATATATTACCATTGCTTTCAAATATCATATCATAATATTGCTTAAACAAATCATATATTTCGTTTCATTAATCATAGGACTCAAATGTTAAACGAGAAGATGAAGGCAGCGGATTAAGTCCAGAAGAAATGATGAACAAAGTATTTATTGGTGGACTTCCGATTCATGTAGATAAGGAGGGATTAACTGATTTCTTTAGCTGCTTTGGACCAATCATTGATGTAAGATAAAAGTTTATCCTTCATTCTTGAATCATGTCACTATAATATGTCACTAATCTCATAAACTTCGATACTAATTTCACCAAACAAAAAAGTCTATAGTTATGATGGATATGGTACAGAACCGCTCAAGAGGTTTTGGCTTTGTCACATTTGAACAAGGAAGTGGCGGTGCACAAAAAGCTATCGAGTCACAACCTATTAACATGTTTGGGAAGATGGTAGAGGTTAAATTGGCAACACCAAAAGGGGGAAGTGGTGCCAATCCCTTTCAACCACAACCGCATCACAGAAAACCAGTAATGGCCAGTTCCGGCACAGGAAAATTTGCAGGATTAGCTGCATCATATGGTAGAGCAGGATGGAGAGCAGGATACGGAAGTAAAGCATTCGGTAAAGCAGGATGGAATGTAGTTGGATGGGATGATGGAGGAGATGCCCCAGATAAGACGGGATTTTCATTTTCAATGCTAGAGAATGCAAACAGTGATAAGCAGCAGCAAAACGATGGACCGCCTCCATCCAAACGAGCCAGACAATGATTAGTAGTAAAGTAAACAAAATGTAATTATAGGTTAATCAAATCAATGTGCACATTACTTCTTTCGTTTGCAGCTCAATGGATTGGGACCTCTAGCTTTCTTTTTCCTTCTCATATTGAAACTACCGCCAACTTCGTCTCTTGTTCTCTTTTCAAGTTTCTTCTGCTCTTCAATCATTACCTCCTTTCGCTTTAACTTATCCTTCTTCTTCACAGCTTTTACCATTTGACGTTCCTCCGATGTCATTAATCCTCCTGCACTTGCTAATTTGAATTGTTCTTTATTACCAGTGAAACTCCGCGATGCAGAGGATGGCGATTCCAATAAGAGTACAGCACGGCCTAATCTAAATAATGGTACATATGGCATAGCTCGGAGTGCGTCAGCTAATGCGTCATCTTGTGTAGAAACAAAGTAAGATTGTCGATTATTACCTCCATCTGTCGCTAGATTGTATATATCTTTACTTGCATCAGAAAAATCTCTAAATATGACCTTATTCCGTTTTGTATCATTTGTTGATGTGCCTTTGTTTGGTATTTTAGCATCTTCAATTATCTCACATTCATCTAGTCCAAATTGTCGTGCATGCGAAAAGAAGTTAATCTGTTCCTCTTCCTCATTAGCAGTGTTGGCTCCTCTTTTACATTGAAATTGTTGCGACAACTTCTCCAACTCGTTCAATGTAGATCTTGTAACACAACATATAAATTGTTCATTCTGTAATATTTTTGCAAATCTTTCATATAATGGTACTTTATTCCGAATAGATGCTACTAAGAAGGTACCATCAAGGAGTAACTTGTAGGGTGATTTTAATATATGTGGAGCATTTAGACGATAGAACTGAAGTGTTTTCCGTGCTGCCTTTGCTCTGCCATGCCTCATCTTAGTTGTTGAAAGTAGAAGATAGGTGTGTTTGTGGTCAGTTAGTGGTCTTCCGAACTTAGAATGGTTATATCGCCAAATTAGTAACTGAGTGGAAGGGTAAGTAACAGGTGAGATTGCTAGAGGCTAGGACCAAACCATATCCTTTATAAACATTGATAACACTGTACTATACTATTGATAATACTACTAACCATTCTACACCAGACAGTTAATATTTGATTGGGAGGGTGAAGGCTCTAGGTATCATTGTTCCTCGACGCTCACCAGACAGTTAATATTTGATTGGGAGGGTGAAGGCTCTAGGTATCATTGTTCCTCGACGCTCCTAGCATTAACACATAAATATGCAATATCTATTGGCAGCACTCGTCACCATTGCAGTGGCATTACCCTTGAGCAATTCGTTCTCTCCGCCATTGAATCATGTTGTACTATTAAGCAGTAAACTATATCCTAAATCGGCGGCAGCTGCCCCTTCCTCCACTTCCTCCTCACTTAATAGCGGAGCACCATCCGATACTGCTGAACAATATGATATTCCATCATCTGTTGGTTCTGCATCTGAGCGTGTAGATGATTGCAAACAATCATTGATTGAACAGTGTAATAATCATGAATTAGGGAGTGGATCATCATCCATCGTCGAGGGGAAGATAAAAGAATTGGAACAAATTGGCGAAGATGCGGGATATGGACAGGCCTCGTCATTATCTGGACTCATCTCTGGTGAATGGTAAGAGCATATATTGTGTTGTACCACAGTGGTATTGTTAACATAGTTTTTTTTTCTAACAACAGTGAAACATATCATATGAACTCATCTTACCGCAACACTCAAAACTATTGCAACAACATCAACAACTATCTAGGGAACTAATCTATGCCTCTAATGACATAACACGATCTTCTCCTTTCTTTTGGGCATTTCGACGTGCATTCCCAGACTCTTCTGATCAAATCTTCGGTATTACAGATGCGATACCCCCTCCTATTAAAGAGGTTGGGCCAGCAACACAAACAATCGACATATCTTCCTCACAACCTGTGACGGGGACATTAGTATCTCGTGTCAAGGTGGCAACTTTAGGGGGATTAGCAACTTCGATTATGACGACAAGGTGTAGTGTATTATCTGTGGATGGATTAGATGGGTTGAGAGTAAAAGTGGAAAGCACAAAACCAGAGGATAGCACTATACTAAAGAAGCTAGGACCATTTGGTGAAATGTTGAACGAATCAGCACCTCCCTTCCCTTCGGGCGAAACATTGGAACAAGTAGCTCCTGGATCATCTGAGATTGTAATGCGAACAACATACTGTGATGAGGACATACGCATTACACGAAATGATGATACGAGTAGAAGTGACAAAGATGTGTTTGTTTGGAAACGTGTATCATTTGGTAGTGGAAATACAGTTTCTCTATAATAAACAATATCCGAACGAATACTATACATTTACTAAAGTGCAATATATTATCCTACAGAGAACTGGATCTTTCATTATATACAAATTTGAGTAAGTTCCAATGAGATTCGAACTGTTTTGTCCCTCTATCACCTTTGGATTATATTATATTGTTAGTCTTGACCCCCTAGCTCAGCGCCTCAGAGCATCCACTAGAGCGGCACACTTGATTGAAGTTTCCAATGAGGAAATACAGTTTCTCTATTACTCTCTTAGTAGACCGAAAACTTTACTAAAGTAAAAAATATTCTCATTGGTCTTAAAAGTGTTCTGGCTGGATACCTCAGAAGTCCACAATAATATGGCTGTTGGAGATGACGGCTGACTATATTATGATTATATGGTTGGTTGAGATGACGGCCGAGATGACGGCTGGCTCTTTGAGCTCTAATTTACTAGTGTGTGTGCGATCCAATTCGAATACCATACCGACCTGTCATTTGTCTTCCACATAAATGTCCGTTCACCCCAAAACTTGACAATCCTAAACGGCAATGGTTGTCTATACTATCACAACTCTTATAGATATATGATAAGCAAACAGAGATAGAGACAATAATGAACAACTTGTTATTGCTTTGGTCTAATATATAAAAACAACACTCAGTATCAAAAATAACAAGTCGTTGTTGCAATATGACTCGGCCTCCAAAACAATTATACACAAGTATGGGCTCTTCCCTACTTATCCTGTTGTTATCTGCATCATGCCCAACTCTCATCACATCATCCAACCTAAGTATGGAGAATGCTCCACATGGCCATTGCCCAGGTGGTCTCAAATGTCATCATGGTGGTGAATGTGCAGAAGGCGATAAAGACCACACTCTCGATCATCCAATAATTAGTGCTGATATACAATGGTTAGAAGAACTTAATATCAACGGCGAACATTGCATCAATTGTCATGAAGGTTGGGGAGGCGTCGACTGTAGTCGCAAGTATCAAGTATGCAATGCAGATGATCCGGATGCACCCGTTTGCTTCAATGGGAGTCAATGTTATAAAATGGGTATCAATGCAGTTAGTGGAAAGTATGATTACATGTGTGATTGTACATTGGCTGGTATGGAAGAGGGTGGTGATCATACTAAGAAGTATGCCGGCAAGTTCTGCCAACATGAACAAGAGTTGCAATGCGGCGATGAGGGTGATGAAATGTTTTGTACAAATGGTGGAAAGTGTGTTAGTATATTGGACGAGACTGATTGGTAAGATATACTTGATATGTTGTTTACCAATATGATTTATTGAGCATCCAATACGATGCTCATCTTTCCACTTTGTACGTATGTAAAACTCACATGATATACACATCAATATTAATATGAATAGGACACACAAACACTTTGAATGTAAATGCCCAGAGGGCAGAGGAGGTACTCATTGTGAATTCCTCAAAGAAGAAGGCTTTACCGATTGTCGGCTTGAGTGTGATAACGGCACATGTGCCAAGGGCTTTAAATCATATGATGAACTCATCGGAGCAGGAGCGTTCCCGGCCAAGCTTGCATTTGATATCATCTCGTCTGGCGGAGAACATTGTGTCTGTCCTGAAGGATGGACTGGCTTGAAATGTGAAATTGCCGTCAAGCAATGTGGTTCCTCTAAGTATTGCTATAATGGTGCCTCATGCACATCGGATGAGAGTGGCCGTCCGATCTGTGATTGTAATTCAGCTCATACTGATGATGTATCATATGCAGGTATGAGTTGTGAACAGGAGGGGACGTCACGCTGTGAGCCAGGATTTGATCAAGATCATAAGGATGCATTCTGTACCAACCATGGAAAGTGTATTGATGATGCTGATACACGTCACAAGGGATGTATCTGTGAGGAAGGATGGTCTGGCGACTTGTGTGATATTCAAGGCAATGACGAGCCTGTCTGCGATTTGGCATGCGAGAACGGAGGAAGTTGTAGGCTTGGTGTGAAAGGGTACAAGGACACACTTGATGAGTTGCTCTTGCCAGCTCTTGCCAAGAAACATGAGAATGGAATGTACTGTTCATGTCCTGAAAACTTCACCGGTGTTCGATGTGAGGTTGACGTTAACCACTGTCATTTAGATGACGGATCCAAGGCTGGAGAGGCCGACTTCTGTTTGAATGGTGTACCTTGTGCTCCAGACAACCCTGAAATGGATGACGTGGACAAGAAGTTCACTTGTCAATGTGATCAGGGTACAGATGAGATTTCTCAAATGTTAGCTGGTAGATTCTGTGAGTATGCTGTCACCGAGTATTGCTCAAAAGATAGGGCAAGACATTCTCACTCGTTCTGTACCAATGGAGGCAAGTGTAAGAAAGAGAATGATCACGATGACTCAGAGCATCATGGCTGCTGTTGTCCAGCTGGGTACGAAGGAGAGTATTGTCAACTTCCTCAGGGTACACTTGACTTAGAGAGCACCTCAATCACCTGGAGTCCAATGTTTGAATGCAACCATAAAAAATCATCTTCCCAACAGAATGGATCTGCTTCTGAACATATGACTGTATTCCCAGTGGCACCCAAACCAAGTGGCGAGTGGGAACACATTACAATAAACCCAAAGTTTGAAGTGCCAAGCAATATTACAGAAGAAATTGAGGAAGATGATGATGAGGAAGATGTGGAGGAGGAACCAGTTCTAGCAAAAGTGACAGCCCCCAAGTATGTAGAACCACAAGAAGAGAACTCATCGAGCACTGGCGGTATAGTATCTGGTGTATTAGTCACCCTTCTTATAGTAGGAGTTGCAGGTGTTGTTTACAAGAAGAGGTCAATGAAAGAAGATCCTCATCAATTTGCTGCTGACTGGTGGCAAGGCCATATTGGAAATTGGTGGCAGCAGGATGGTGAGGATGCTCCTGATTCACCAAGTGAAAGTATTTGGGGCGACGGCTCAATTGAGGCAGGTACTAATATTGCACATTTCAGAGATAGTCCAGTTAAGACTTCTGGTCGCAAGACCCTAGACTCTGAGCCAGCTGCATTAGTCAGACAGTGGTCTTACCCAGAAGGACACACATTGTCAAGTGACAGCCTTGATCAAACCAAGAAGTGGGAGTATAACAATGATCACGGTGATCTCCACGACGTTGTAATCTAGTGTGTACTGCCTTTCGGGTTTTAGACGTCTATGTATGTACATTATCGGCTTTGTAGTTAATTTAATAAACATTAATTGTTAAATAATGCCTCTTTATAGCACATATATCACTGCCACTAACATCTTTGGCACACATCACTTCCTGTCCGTGCATCACTATATCACTAACATCATTTTTTTTTGGCTCACATAAATAGCCTAAACAAACGCTTATCTGTCTATTGCCGGAATTATTCCCAACCTTCAGCAGAAACTACCACAACAACACGAATACTCCTCCCGTTCCTTATAATTTTGTGAAGTGATGTAACCTTCACTCAAATCGAAAACAAATGCGGCCTCGGCATAGAAAATTAGTACATTCCAAAAGACGGGAAATATCACAGCTAACTTGGCATCCTCACTACTCCAATCAAAGTTTGTCAATTTTATAGTCCCCATTGTCATTTGGTAACAACAAAATAGCATACCAACTAATACAATAGTTTTTGAATACCAATATGCTCCCATCAATGTCGAAAGTGTAATGAAAACACCACAAGACCGAACAATCAATGCACGCATGTATCCCTCAGTTGCAGGATCAACCTGAACAATCATTGCTGTAAGTGTGAATACATTTAACATGAGTATCACGGTATTGAGCATAATTACTGCACGCTTCGTATCGCAACAACAAAAGAATAATTTATGCCCCTTCTTCTTTTCTTTAATGCCATTGCCTTCTTCATCTAAACCATACTGTTCTATCGGTAGTATACCAGACCTTCTATTATCATCTTCAACATTATTGCCCATATCTATATCTAATGTATCAGTTGTTCTAGTACTCTTTACAGCAGATGTTGTACTCTTTTGTGTAGATTGTTTTGATTTCTTTTCTGTATCAAAGGCTTTGATGATTTTAGGGTTTGACTTTGTTGCATCTAATCCCTTCTTCTTCTTCTTTGCTGCCTGATGAGACGAATGTGTATATCCTTCATTTCCCCATTCATCCCCAGTTGGCGGAGTGTCTGAATTCTCAACCTCTGCCTGTAGCAGTGGCGTTTTCTTATTTCTACCTAATATCTTCCTCATTGTGGAGTGGTACTGGTGAAAGTATGTAAGTTTTTATTATTCCTTTGCGATCAATCGATAGGTTAATAGATAAATTGTTTGTAGACTAGACTAATAGATCTGCTGTAGGTAAATATCTCACACTATCGTCGATGATAACTATTCGATTGAGCATTGGTTGATCGGCACGGGGGGGAGGTTTTCTTTGCAGTATGTCATTGATCATGGCGCTAGCAATAAGACTCAAGGATACCGGATACCATAAATATAACATAAAACATAAAGGAGAATCGACTGTTAAAGGGGGTTGTTCTAGAGAATACCATTTATGTTATGGCACTGTTCTATTGTCTATATTCTCTAATCATCCTCTCATTTTTGAGAGGTCATTTCATCTATCTCTAGGGGTACAAAATTGGTGCAGACTCATCACGAGTCTTTCTATCTTCTCTCTAATCGATCTCTAATACACATATATTGGTGGTAGGAAGCTTGGATCAGTAAGCTCTACTCAGATGGATCAAAAATATTGCTTGTTGCTGGTCTTCTTGGTCAAGCTCGTGTTCTATTGTATACAATGTTTATTCTAGACTTGGGGATGGCTGGTTGCATTAAGTCAGCCGACAACGAACATTTACCATGAAATTTCGACGGCATCCTCATCTTGTGGTGATGAGGTTGAATCATTTAACATTCCCAACAGTGTCTCTGCATCCTCCTGATCCCATTTAGGGATACAAACGAATGGTGCACCAACTTGGTTGGCAAGTTCTTCTTGAAAGGATACTCTGAGTTGAACTGCTTCATGTTCGGGTACACCGGTAGATACGGATGCTCTACGCTTCATCGGCATCTTGTAACTGGATGATGGTGTTTTCTTCTGGTGGATATCCCCGTCAGCAGAATGAGTACTTGAGAGAGTACGTCCAGATTCACCCCCCATATACTGGAAACTAATAGTCTCCCTCATTCTCTTCAGTTCATGCTGATCATTAGGTGATGATGGTGGGAGGCAGGCGGTATCCACGGTTGCTCGACGTTTTAATGCACCCCTTTGGACGCCGCTACGAAAGTCTTCAACAACATATGTATTGGTATTAGTTGTAGTACCACAGGAGGATAAACTAATCTTGGTGGGACTATCGGCGAATATTGGGGAATCGTTACGAAAAATATTCTGTAATTCTTGAACTTCATGACTTGGTATTAAACCGACACCACTGGATACGGCTGGCGGAATATATGCACTAGTGGATGGATGTGTCATATTATTGCTACCATTCATATTCATTGGAGAATACATATTCATATTATTGTTGTTGCTGCCGCCCATAGAATATGTCATGTTTCCATTCATTCCATTGAGGTGTTGTACATGTACTAAATCAGGATTACCAAAGTTGGTACTGCCTTGTCCTTGAAGTGTGGCAGCGGTGGGGAAGTACCCATTATTAAATAATGGTAATGCCGGAGAAGCGCTTGGTGTACTTTCGGCAGTAGATGATGCTGTGCTTAGTGTAGGTGTTGCCTGGGGAGGCGAAGGTTGATACAATTTTTTCTTCTTCTTCTTCTTCTGACTCTTCTGAACCGGCGTATCCACCACCCCACCACTCTTCTTAATCAATCCCATAGCATTATTATACTTATCTTGTTCGGCGGCTGCTAATTTTCTACAATACTCTACAACCTCCTTACTTGCATTCTTCCAAGCAACAGAAACGGCTTTACTTAATGTCTTCAAGTCCATCCGGCCAGGACGTTTCCTATGCTTCCGTTTCTTCTCGTAGGCGGCCTTATGTGCAGATGAATACCAATAGGGTGTCATTTGAATATCTCTATATTTAGTAGGGCGGGGATGTTCTAGCGGATCATGGTGGTTAGGGTGTAGTTTAAGTGCATCTAATACTTCCTCGTCGACTTGTCCTGTTGTTGTTTGGATGATGTAAGTTTGTTCCAGACGGAAGAATATTGTGTATTCTGTATATGGTTTTGGTGGAGGTGTGATAGTATCAATGCTATTATTCTTCACCCGATTCGCCATGATCGACATGGGATGACATGAACTTGTTTTTGTCATTGGCAGTTGTTGTTGTATTTTGTTTAAGTAATTATTTTATTTGTTTGATGTATTGCTATTATTTATTGCAATAATATAATATAATTATTGCAACGAGATGTTGATACAATCTTAATTGATTAGATATTCATTTACTGTCCATCTGTTGACAATGTGGACATTGCAGAATCATCATTCTTTGTCTGTATGTAGTGGTCAATTGCATATTAAGTGGTGGTTTGTTGATTTCGATGTTTGGTGAGGTAAGAGACAGATACTCATCAACATCCTTTAATCATCAATCATGGAAAAAATATGTACCAGTGAATGGCCTGAAGCGTTAAGTCGCCAATGAGTCAACCCCTCAACCGGTTGCCATTTTTGTGGTGTTGTAAAATAGAGATGCGGTGATATAGGTATGAGGAGAGGGAAGTTTATACGATAGTTGAAGAGTAGACGAGGTATTTGCAATTTTAGAGGATCTAGCGAAACGCTATTCGACAAAATATACAAATATAATGGCAAAACATAATAGTAAAAAGAAGAAAAAGCAGAGTACTGCAATATCTCCCCTAAATTCTTCCATTGTAGATGATGATGTTATTGGTGATACCACTGACAACAACAATAATGCCAGTATTGATAATGATACTCTTAATAATAATAATACAAGAAGACCACCTAGAGTAATGTCTGACACAAAGCTATCAGAGGAGGCATCATTAACGGCACGTTTATTTGGTGGCGGAGGAAGTGACGATGATGCACCGTCTTCAAATTATTCTGCAGCAGCTTGGATGGATGATGACGATGATAATAATATAGAATCTAATAATACACGGCACCAAGATGGCGATGACGGTGATAAAGGGGTATACGGTTCTGGTGATTTGTTTGCAATTGACCGATCAGGTGAGGAGGTTACTACTGATGATTATAATGATGTTGAAGAAGATGAAGAGAAGGGTATAGATGAATTTGATAATAATAGGAATGATGAAGAAGATAGCGAGGAAGAGTATGAAGAAGAAATGGCCGAGGATAAGGCATCTATGGGTGGTGCCGCTTGGCAAGATTTATCATCAGACTCGGAGAGTGGTGATTCAGAATCGGATGATGATGATGATTCTTCAGACGATGATGCCAATAATGAACCGGTTGATAATTCCAAGAATAAGAAGAAGGGAGTATCACTGGTTGATGGTCCCAATCGTCTCAAAAAGTTACGCCGATATGCCGATGAAACTAATCCAATATCATTGAATGAATATGAAGTACGTCTACGGGAACGTTTCATGAATACATCAAGTGTTGCTGCCAATACATCCTGGGCGAATGTTGGTTTAGCAAAGAAGCAGCAGCAACAGGAAAGTGTAGAGCCACTCAAAAAGAAGAAAAGGAAAGAACGGGGATATGCCTCATCGACAGATGAAGATGATAGTAGTGATGATGAAGAATACGGCACTACCGCCGAGAGTAAATTGTTACAATCCAATACATCCTTATTTCAAACGTCATCATCAGGATTGCAATTACCACCAACATTACTCAATATTACACGATCACGGGATGCCAACCTATCTGATCCAAACAATTCTGTTATTAATGCTACACAATTCCATCCCGGTAGTGATGAGGACTCACCCCTATTAATGACTGCCGGTATGGATAAAATGTTAAGATTCTTTCGTATTAATAGTGATGGTGAGGAAGAGAGTACTAAAATACATGGAATACAATTTCCTAAAATGCCAATAACTTGTGCTTCCTTCCTTGGCAATTCCGGATCGGTAGTACTGTCGGGACGTCGGCCATTCTTTTATGTATATGATGCAATTTCAGGGAATATACAAAAGATTCCCGCTATTGTTGGTCGGACGGAACGTTCACTTGAAAAGTTTGTCGTGTCACCCAATGGTTCAATGATTGCATTTATTGGTAATGATGGATATATTATATTGGTTGATGGTACGACATACCAATGGATTGGTGATTTGAAAATGAATGGTAGTGTTCGTGCGATTACTTTTACCGAGGATGGGGAGTATATTTTAGGTAGCGGCAGTGATGGTGATGTCTACAGGTGAGTGTTGTTTATATATGTAGCATATATTATGAACTGATATGGTATAGAATTGCACATGCTAACATCAAATTCTTCACACATTATATTTCAATAGGTGGCATATTGGAAGTCGAAGATGTGTCGAACGCTTCCACAATGAGGATGGTACCATCACTTCATCACTTGCCATGTCGAATAACTTTTTAGCAGTGGCTGCTGAAAGTGGTGTAGTCAATCTCTATAATGACAGACAGGCTCCATCACGCAGTAGTGGTGGTGGTGGGCATGGTGTATCCTTAGCTGCCACGGAACGCACACCTGTCAAATCTATCATGAACTTGACAACATCTGCTGATAATGTATGTTTCAATCATGATGGGCAAATCCTTGCCATGTCAACACAACGTGAAACAAATGGTCTTAAGTTATTACATGTTCCAACTGCTACAGTCTTTTCGAATTGGCCAACAAGTAAGACTCCATTGAAGTATGTTTGGTCTATGGACTTTAGCCCGGGGAGTAAGTACTTGGCTATTGGAAATGATCATGGAAAGTGTTTGTTATATCGACTGAAGCATTATTGGGAATGAACAGCCGTGAATATAAAGTAAAAGTGTCTCTATAGATATAATAATACTAGTTTGCCTCTACAGATATATATTACACACAAGTTGTTACATCAAATACCAGAGATCTCTCATTCACGCATCGGGCCAGGCAACTCTTACCATCTCCATGAGCAAGTCCCGATAATCACCACTAGTTTCATCTGTAATTCGATCCACAATTGTTTTGCCGTATAGATTGCTATGTTCAATCATAACACGGGGAAGAACATGTTGGTATCTTAAGATAGCACAACTAAGACCAATCTCGTCAGTACCAATTCCGGCGCAAGTTGACTTGATATGTGCGGCAATTGTCTCATGCGGATGCATTTTCATGCCCAGTGTAAATATTGCTGCTTTCTCGGTTTTACCCCGTAGCTCTTTCTCTAGAGCCTTCTCCAGGTTCACATTATACTTCGAGATGTATGCATCATCAACCATTTGCAAGTATTTCGGTGGGGATTTGCAAATGATTTCGAATATTGTTGATTCGTCACTACCAAATCTCTTCCCTTGCCCGGCTTCATAGTAAGCTTCTGCATCTTCATCTGCTTTGGTTGTATTGTGATATGTTGGATCATATTTCTCCTCCATTGCTTGTAAACAAGATATGTGTAGCTTCTTTAAATCACCAGATAGCTCTGAGCTTACTAAACTGATAAGATCTTTATTGTATCGCTGGAAATATGTCTTCTTAAGTATCTCAATCTCTTCATTGGATCTCCCGCATACAACTGACCATAGCAATTCATTATTGGTTCCCATGCCCTTGGTAGATTTACGAATAATCTTACATTCTGCCTCTGGAGCAGGCAATGATAATAGTTGCAGTAGGAAACCGAAGTCACCAGAAGTTTCACTCTTAAGTAACTCCTTCAACTCTTTCCCATACATCTCTTTGTATCGATATGCAATTAGATATCTTTCAATTGTATTCTTTGATCCAAGAGTATTGATAATTGCTTCTTCATCAGTGCCGAATCCTTCTGTAGCTGTGTGAATTGCCTCACAAGCCTCATCAATTTCTGGATAGTATTCAGGGTCGCCTAGTTGTCCCTTGTGCACTTCATCAGGGTATAAATTCATGGTGCTCATGGCTGATCTATTGATAAATTTTAATGTCAATAGATATGATATGATATGATTTGTAAAATTTGTTATTGAAGTTTTGATATCGTCAATGCATTGAAAAATCAGACGACCATTAACTATTGCAAATACAATGAGATTCTGGTATAATTAACGGCAATGTGTGTTTGAACAACTTATTGTGTACTATCCATCGTTCGATAGTGCGGCAGCACGGCTCAATAATATCATCACAGAGAGAGCTATAAAATTTTAGATTTTCTCTTTATGTCTTATGTCTTGAGCGGTATCCTAATTATCACTCTGATTACTGATCGATTGTCGTGAGAGTATTAGAGTTGAGGGTATACTTGTACCATGAAGTTGATATTATCGTTAATAGCCAGTTACATTGCCGCCAACGTCGTTGCAATAACTCCAATATGTCCTCCATCACTTGCCAACTCAATCAATATCAGTAATGGTACTAACCATTACGAAGGTGCAATATTACACTATGCAGTTGTACCCTCATCACCAAGTGATGCCAATAATGGTATACTTTGTGGTCGTCTTGAGGTATTAAATAACGATGGTAGTTGGGTTGCATTTGGAATATCGCGAAATTATAATATGTTTGGTAGTGAAGCAATTATAGGGTTGCCTATTGATACTCTATCTGATGGTATAACAAAACAAAATACTGTCATGAAGTACAAGTTGGGAGGATATACCGTCGGTTATGAGGTAGGAGGTTGGGGAGTATACTATATGGCGGAGGAGAAACAGACATTAACTAATACCTCCCTGGTTTTAGAAGAGACAGAAAACGGAGATGAATTGATGATAATGACATTTACAAAGGTGAGTAAGAGATGCTTTGTCTGCCAAAAGTCAATACTATCTATACCTTAACTCACCTCTTTACCATGAAGCTTTTAATTGAGGAAGAGGAAATCCCAATCAAGGAAAACGGAACGAACGTTTTTCTGTTTGCATCAGGCACGTCACCGGAGCTAGGTCCCCACGCAGATTATGGAACATCATTCACTAAGGATTTTATAGATGAAGTAGAGAAAGTTATTGAAGAAGAAGATACAAATATACCAATAGATCAACAACCTACAATATTTGAGCCTACATGCGATTGCCAACCTCTTGGTCCACCAGATGCTGAATCATTCGTAGTAACAAGGCTTTGGGATATCTCGCCATCCTCTGGGTTTAATGATCAAGATGTTATTGATGAATTCAATAAAGGGTTTGCCCCTATTGTTACTGCTTTGCCGGGGTTTCAGCGTTACACTGCATCATACACTGGAAATGCATCTACTGTATTTTTTATGAATGCATTTGACACTCAAGAGTTGGCACATGCCGCTCAAGAAGCAGCAAAAGACTTTGTTGCTAACGGAGTATTGAAGAATGTTATTACTCCTAATACATTCACTGAAGATGAGGTCATTATTGGTTTTGGGGATGAGTGTATCACTGAGTCTAGTCAGGGTCACTATCTCTCAACAAGAGTATTTGAACACGAGGAAGGCTATGTCAGACCTGACAATGAAATTGAGATATTTACCGATATTGCTGATATTGTTAGGACCGTTGAAGGCAATATTATGTATGCGGTATCAACTACATCCCTAGGAGAATCGCCTCAGACTGATTTTAGATGGGATATATACGAAACACAAGAGGGGAGTGACAAAATTTCTTCAATTATGACACCTCTTGCAGCCAATGGTACTTTTGGGGATATCAATGCTCTTAAAAAGCTGGTTGCCGTGACAGAAGGTGAAATTGCATTTGATTATCTATGCGCATCGCCGGCCAACTTGCCAGTGGCTGAATCTGGTGAAGATGTCAGTGTGAACGAGAAAACACCTTTACCTGAAGAAGTAACTACGAGTAATGTGGCATCATCATTGAATGTACATATTATCTACTCTGTCTTGATATGCATAACTCTAGTTGGAGGTGTATATTGGCGGTAGACACTTGAGAAGAAATGGCAGTGTGTATATGGGTACACGAAAGCTTAAAATAAAGCTGTTTGAATTTAGGTTAGATGTCAGACCTTTCAACCTTTCACACTTCAATTCAAAAAGCAAAAATGGTGCTTCCTATAATCTTTCGAGAACGGTTCCCACTTCCTCTGCTGTTGCACTATGATATCCCTTCTCCTCGGTAACTCTGGCCAATTCAACATTCTCGGTTGATATCTTCTCTTCCATAACCTGTTTCAATGTACTTAATGCCAATTCCTCTGCTTCTTCCAATGTCATATCCTCATTATAACTCTCTGATAATGTACTCTGCGCACCCTCACTACCAGCTCCGATTGCCTTGGCCTTGTATTGAACAAAGGTACCAGAGGGGTCGGAGAAGAATAGTTGATGCCCATTGAGATCATCATATCCAGCAATTAAAAGGGCAACACCAAATGGACGGGACATGCGTTTATCCTTATCTCCATCGGCTCCTTCTCCAAATGATAGTGCAAGATCGCATACTCCTTAAGGTATGGTATGGTTATGTGAAGTGCAAAGGGTTAGAATAAGTGAGCAGGTTGTATAATAGTCATCAAAAGAAAAAGCATATAAAGGGGGCACCTTAACGAATATAACCTGACACTAAAAACCAATTCAACTCATTTTTAATAAATCTCTCCATATAAATATATCAAGCAATGAAATATGAATCTTTTTTTGACCACAAGATATGTAATATCCACTTATACACTGCAATACCCCAAAATAAACCTCCTATTGCAACCCAGTATACATATAAACGGACTAATATCATACATATATAAATATCTAATATAATTTATAATACCACTCACCCTGTGTTAATGCCTCAACACCAATAGCCTCATCATAAGTAAACCTATGATTCTGTGCCTCAACCCTAGCATGGTCAACTAATGTTCGTGCATCAGCGACTAATCCACTCATAGCCGCACCAACATGTACATCAATTTCGGATATCTTTTCAACACTACTTGGTTCTAATAATGGACTTGATAATCGTTTTTCCACAGCCAGTACTGAACCATGCTTTGTTTGTAATCCTATGGCTGTTGATCCTAATTTAATTGCCTCGATGGCATACTCTACTTGGAATAGACGGCCTTCGGGAGAGAATGTGTTAACTCCTCTGTCATATTCGGAACGTGTTAGATACATATTGGTTTATTATCTGTATGTTTAGTTGATATGTATTGCAATGGCAAATAGGATTTGAAATGAAGGCCAAAGAAAATTAGGATACCATCCGTAAAATATTTGTTGTTATGTTGGATTCGTTAGATACTGATAATTTGAGACAATACATTGATATTAATATAATATGTTCAAGGCTTTGAATAACAGCGAGGGTATTGCTGAAGGGCAATCTTCTTCTTCTTACTCATCGCCCCCAGAGGCAATACAGTTGCATACGAATCGCATAATTGACTTCCTTCATGGCACCACAGTGCAACTACAAAATTCTACAGCAATAAAGTCTAGTGGTTCAGAGGATAACAATAATAAGTCAACTGCCAATGGTGGTGGAAATCAGCAATCTAGAAATTACTCAGCATTATCATATCAAGCTGTACAAACACAACAAGATGATACATTAATATCTAATAATAAAAATACTACTACACCATTCTCTTCTGAACATTTACGTCCTGACTTGGGTATATGGGATTGTCGTATTAATAACAATAATGAGATGGCATCAGCAATGTTATTAAAACGTGTAGTAATGGATAAATCAATATCATCATCTTCAGATAATAATTTATCTGGTGGAAATGATAATGGTGAAAATTCAGTGGATGAAAATGAATACAAATCTTCGTCACCACCACCAATTGTTATGGCAGTGGATATATCAAATCCAAACGAAGTACAAACAATCATTGAACAAATGAGAAGCGTCGTATTAACTATATATGATGATAATGACAATTCAAAGAAAAAGAATAGTACTACAGCAGCAATACCCAACAAGTCATGTACCACTACAATTAAAGCTTTGCAAAAGTGTACCTTTGGTTCAACCAAAATCCAGGAAGAGGTTACAGTCAAGGGCTCGTCAACTTCCAATGAAGAACGTATTGCATTAATATTAGCAGTAATCATTCCAAATTCTAGTACTGTATCATCCAAAAGTACATCAGCGGCAGATGAATATAAGGAACGTCAAGCACGAGCCTTATTATTATATCATTTACACAAGTTTAGTTTGGAAGTTAATTGTACATTATGTTTTGTTAGTGATAAGAAGGGATCAACTTCTGGTGGAGATGGTGGTGAAGAGAAGAAGGCTAATGTCGTCGGCGATACAGATGTATTGTTGGGTAGAAGTACGACCATGTCAATTGCTGAATTGGGGGAGGTAATTCGCCGTGTAGCAATGGGATTATCTCCAGTAGAAGAAGATAATGATGTTATTGATCAACCAATGATTGAAGAAGAAAAAGGAGAAACTGCTGGTGAAGGTAAAGAAGATGAAGAAGCTGCATCATCATCACAACGTCCACCCTCAATTCATGTGCCTGGATCTCACGATGGTGAACTAATCCATGGTGCTTACTTGCGTAATGCCTCATGTGAAGGACAGTGGGATGCCAGTAAGGATGATTTAAATGTGGCATTACCACCGCAGTCTAGTACAAATGTAAAGGCAGATGAAACAAAGGAGAACTCAACTGGTAGTAGTACTAGTGGGGGTGATGAGGAATGGCTATCTCAACTAGCCTCGTCTATTGGTCTGTCGCCGGAGTCAGCTGCCAGTGCTCTATCGCCCAAACAGCGGTCCAAATCCCCCAAACATTCACTAACACCTGAACGAAAGAAGAAGGAAAGACCTGCGGTGAAGAAACGTGTCACACGGGGTACTGCAAGGAATAAGGAAGGTGGTGCCAAGACGCCTAAGGATGAGAAGGAAGTTCTCAACTTCTTTGACAATCTTTTGAAGTCACCAAAAGGAGTTACTCCTAAGCAAAAGAAAGACGAGAAGTAATAGTGCTTTTATCTAAATAATATTAGATGAATACTTATCTACAATTCCAAAATCATTCCTATCGTACACCTCCCGCATAAATATCTCGCAAACAAACCAAAAAATATACCTATGCTTCCAAATCATACATGTTGGCTATGTTGAGCTTTCGATCTATGTTAGCCGGTAGACACTCATTACAAAAGATATCAGTAAAAGAAAGCCTCCTCTTAACGTCTCCACAGTAATCACTCCTCAGTCGTTCAACAACGGAACCACACAAATTGCAGTCCTCTTTTCCGCATTTCTTGTAATGGCTTGCTAATATCTGACTCTTAATACAACTCTTGACAGTACATGATGGATTCTGGCATCGCCTCATATGCTTCCTTAGCTCTTTCACACTCTCGCAGTGTTTGTACTTACAATTTGTTTCATTGCATATCTTGGAGTGCTCGAGAAGAAAGAGCCGATATGTTTGCCTCCTAAAGTGGTCGGCCATCTTTTGCTCTAGTTCTAAATCAAACAGACTACTCTTTCTTTTTGGAATGTCACTAGTGACTGTTACTGAAGTTGATTGTGTATTATTATTGGACGTCGTTGACATAGATTGCAGACTGCAAGTTGCTACTTTATTATTGTTCTGATTATTCATAACCTTTGACTCTGTTTCAGTTGATTTTGATACTACCAAGTCCATTGATGTTGACAATATATTCTTCGTGGTCATATCTTCACTCCTTTGATGATTATGATACGAAATAAATGAGATGTGATACATGGTTGCTTCCTCTCAGCTCTCAGTCTTGCTAAATTAATTCCCGCTAAAGTTCTTATGGATGTGCGACTAAGTAAATTAATAGTCAGAGAGTCTCCATTGCAAAGAAACTCCTTCTTGTTTACCCAATGCCTATCCTCATTTAGCAAGGAGAATGTTCGCCTATGACGGTTGACCAAAGGGACACATAAGAATGTTCAATCTATGCCATGCTTATCACAACTAGTTCTTCTTTTTATCCTTTTTCTTGGACTTTTTCTTCTTCTTGCTCTTACTCTTTTTTGTGGGAGATGCTATCATCAGCTCGGCCTCCTTCCTCGCTTCTTCTATGGCAGCAAGTGCTTTACTACTGACTTGTGTGGTTTTTGCAGGCGTCGAGTTGCTAATTTCGGGTTGTTTCAGTGATGCAGGAGGCTCATCTTTCCTTCTAACATAGTTTCTATTCTCAATAGGATGCTCAATCATACCTGTTGACTCCTCGTCATCGGAATCAATAACCAACTGGCGTTGCTGATTCTCACTCTCTACCTCAGATGGAGTATCTTCTGGATCCTTATCTGACGAGGTAGCAGTATCTGCAGTATCAACCTCCAAACTTGTGTCATCTTTCTTCACTGAATCGTCACAAACAGAATCTTCTGCGTTATCTCTTTTTGTATTATCAATGTTTACTTCTTTTGACCTGCTTTCTTCAACTACTTCCTCAATGTCGTCGTCGATCTCAGAGTTGGTATCATGTTTTATGTCGTCTTTACAGTCGGTATCATCCTTATCGGCACTGATCGCTTCTTTTACTTCTCCTTTTTCGAGTACAACATCACTATTCTCATTCTCAGGTTTTGTATTATTGTCTTTTATGTCATCGAAGTCTTTGATGTCATCTTCTTCTTTTATCTTTACAGTATCAGATGTATATTCATCCTTCACAATAATTTGCTCTAGCTCACCCTCGGCTTTAACATTCGATCCCTCTATATCTCTATTTGGATCTGTTTGCTTTGCTAACTCTGGCTTCTTCCTTCGAGAGGTATTGACATGTGATAGTCGTGTACCAGACACGTCTACTATGAAATCATCATCATCATCACTGCTATCATCACTTGAACTACTATCTGTATCAGATTGTGACTGGTCGCCATCCTCTTCGTCATCAGAGAAGAACGACTCTAGATTGGTTTGCTCGGTAATTGCAGTGGTTGGCACTGACTTTCCTGCCACAGGCAATACATGCCTCTGCACTTTTCTATCACTTGATTGAGTTGATACAGCTCTACTCTCCTTGGAAAGATGAACATCTAAAGGTGCTGTTTTTGTACTATCTCTCCCATCATCTTGCTTTTCTCTTGACTGCAGCAACACCTCATTCTGCTCTTTTAAACGACGTTGTAGACGTTTCTTCTCCTCTTCCAATTTTTGACGATCTGATAATGGTTTGGTATGTTGTTTCTGATCCTTCTCAACTATGATATGCTCGACAAAATCATCATACTGTATAACTTTAGACTCCTTCAATCCCTTCTTACATTGTAATTGTTGCCTTCTAGTATGTTCAACACGACGTATCAACTCTCTTTCCTTGTGAGATAGATATGGTAATGTGATGAATGAATGAAGATTTTGTAATCCATAGCAATTCTTCATTGAAGATTCATAGATCAGAATCGTCGGAGCAGGGGTTACGTCATCTCCATTTGTATGATCATCAAGCACTTGTTGTGTGATTTGCTGCATTTGATCAACTAATGATTCTTTGTTATCTTCTTTTTGAGTAGATTGGACATCTCGAAAGTTGATTAAGATGCACAAATGTTGGATCAGTGGTTGTTGTTTGGCTTTATCATTTGCATACTCAGTATCTTCACAATCTATATAGCCCGTTGCAGGAAACAGTACTTTCAACCCCTCATGAAAAAACTCTAATACATTGTTATTACGAGGATCTACCATCCATACTACAAAATTACATTTCTTTCCTCTATGCTGTGATTGTAATGCTGAGATCCATTGTTTTTGTAATGATCTATTATCTTTCTCTGAATAATTAAAGCTCTTCCCCTCAGATATATACAGCTGAACTAACTCATCTATCTCAGTTGTGTTGTGCTTTGTATGATGTGCTTCTTCGGGTATCTTCCAAGGAATTAAAGCCATTACATTTCGTTTTGGTTTATTCGCTTTTGTATTTGAATGACTGGTTCCATTTGTACCATCCTCTCTATCATCAACAAAAGGATCGCCTCTCAATCTTTTTACTAACGCGGACTTTCCAGATTGGCAATCGCCGACTATTAGTCCTCTAAGTACTGTAGTATTACCAACTGCAGATGATTTCACCATTGGTTGCTGTGTATGATATCTACTACTGCCGCTACTATTCGATGTCGATGCAGTACTATGCAAACTAGTTTGCAAGTTGTTGGTATTATTATTGGTATTATCAAACTCAACGTTGTATCCAGCTCCATTGATATTGCGACCGCCACTACCTCTGACATTTGAACGAACAGCAGCAGTTCTTTGTGCACTTATATCTGCTTCTGAAGCAGTGGCTCCGCCGTCGTATATATTCCACAGAGAGTTCCACATCCTCTATGATATTTCTTGGCCACTAATTATAGATCGTATGGTAAGGAAATTAAGATTTTTTTAGAATGCAAGATACAGATTCAGATGAAGAGTAAGATTTATTTCTCCTCTCCTCAGTCTTCAGTGATTCAGACAATCTCAGACAATGCAGACCTCTTTGTGTAGGATATAATACTATTCTATGCATATCTAATAACTGGGGAGGAGATAAAAATACTCTACTACACTAAGCTCGCCTCGAGTAGGAGACTCTACTACATTTATTTCTTCACATCATTTTGACGACATTATCACTTGACATTATCACGCAGGTTACGATACAGAATAGTTGATACATGTATGCATTTTGGTATTAAGATCTCCTCGTATTAACTGTTTTACTTATTCAACAGGCTGGATTGGCAAAACTGTCAGCTAAGCTGCATTCATGGTTACATCAATATCCAATATGAGTAAACAATTATTCTTTCTTTGTTTATCAATCATCCGACGTACAACTGGATTCTCAACATACAGTAGACACGTTTGCGTGGGCGTTTCGTCTAATTATAACGTTAATGATATGCGTTGTTGTAGCGGCAATCTGGCACAAAGACAAACTTGTATTCTTCGAGGAAGTGTTGATCCAAACAATAATATAGACGAGAAGGAAGATGATGAAGAAAGTAGCCTTGAAGAAAAGATTAATAAGTTCTTAGATACACCTTTTTTCAACCCAAATGAATCGAACAATTGGTTTGCAAAGTTGGTAAAGAGTGATTATGATTCGGCAGAGGCATTATATGTTGGTATTGTAGTTGTCGGTGGAGTAATAGTATCACAGGAAATGTTGAGAATAGTCAAGTATGGCGGCATTACATCTGGTGGTGGAGGTAATCTATTCTAACTTCAGTTCTCTTGCCATTACTCTCCAATTTAAACTTGGAAGACATTAAACTAAGTTGCAATATTGAGGGTAATGATACACTCTCCTTTACCAAAAGACTAAGTCAAGATTATACGCACATAATATGCGTATCATAATATACTATGTATCTCTGTGTGAAATCCAAACCAAACCTATTAATTCATTTTTCGTTTTATTTATATCATCAAAGAAGAAGAAGTAGATAACATGTTTACTCCTCATCATCCTCGCCAATATTACGAGTGTAAATTCTCTGTGCCCTGCTAACACAAACAGGAGAAATAAGACCCTCGGCGGCCAATTGGTTTAATGCCCTTCGTGCCAAACCTCCACTAATCTTAATCTTTTCAACGACTGCACTCACGGTAATGAGCTTCATCTTGGGTACCTCGGAATATAATCGGTCATATTGTTCCTTGGTGAAAAGGACTTTGTTATCGACCTTATCACGGGACTTTCCCTTCGACCACTTCTTCTTCTTGCCCTTACCACCAGCCATGGCGGCGGCCATTTTCTGTTCCTTCGACTTCTGTTGGACTTTGGGAGGCTGTTAATTGTAATATAAAGGGATTGATGGTAATAGAGAATAGGGTAAGTTATTGATGTGATTCAATTGCAATAAAAAAATTGACACATAAGTATGTACAATTGTATCGTGGTGATTTGACGCCTACACCAGCTACCCATCGAAAAAAAACGACCGTATGCTCCCCATATCACCATGCATGTAATATTCAAAGATGATGGCAAACTCAATCAATAAAGGAAGGCCTAGAGAGGACATATCACTTCATCTTATCCACATATTTTGATATGTATCATTTTGTTTTGAACTCTTCACTGGCCGCATCGATAGATGCATCAAAATCCCAAATACCATATATTCGTAAAAGAATCTTCATCTGATAATATCCTTACCATATTGGCTGATTTTGTTTAATAAATAAAGGATAGGTGATAGGAGACAACAACTCTTATTGCATAAGCACTACATACGATATCGTACGTAAAGGGCTTTTTTTACCAGTTACTAGATTAATTTTTTACAAGTGTAATAATAAGGTATCCTCATCTTCTGCCACGGGCCACGCACCACTGGAACTCATTGAATAGGTAGAAAGGTGATTAACAAATATCTTTTACCAATAAGTTAAACCGTCATCGTCATAATATCCCTCGTCTTCTGCCCTGGCGAATCCCTGATCTTTTCTAGCCTTGCCTTTCCTATCAGCGCCCTGTCTACCGTGTTCAGCTGCAACTTGTAGTCTATCTTTTATCTGTTCAAAGTTTGGGTCATCATCACTCATATTCACATCATATTCACACTCTTCATGATCAAAGTTATTCTCAATTTGTTCGTCTGTCAAGTTTTCCAAGTTGTTTGGGTAAAGCGATCTACGCTTTGACCATAAACTGTCCTTTACACACCAGGGCTTGACACTGAATTCGTCACGATGATTCAACATAATCCAGCCAAGTGATGCAAAAACGATATCTTTTCGGATCCATTTACCTAAATCGTCATGTGTGAGTTTAACAACACCATCAGCCTTTTCCGGGCCTCCACCGCCACCTTTGAAGATGGTGAGTGGTCGTGATGTGGTATTATTGTCAAAGTTTCCACTAGAACCAACCAATTTCTGCACCTTGTCGATATAACCTTGAGGAACGGTTGCTTCGATTGGCGTGTTGCTGTCAGTTCTAACAACTCTGATAGTCAAACATGATGGAATAAAGGCTAATGCTTCGACTGGATGCCCGCCATCTGCAATAACATCGAGACGTGCCAATGTAAAGGGCTTGTTGTTATATTTGTTGCTGCTTTTGCTGCCTTCTTCGAACCAATCAATATCATCACTATCAACAGTAGTAACGACTTCTTCGTTTGTCCAGCCAGCTTCGATAAGTAGAGAATACCCTTTCCTCACTCTTACTTTCTTCCCATTCTCTCTTGTCGGCAGTGCCAACG
>Ga0214478_100042_pt1 | contig 53910 bp, 38 predicted proteins | sample M1_20Mar14CPVII9_2_FD_178001 | JGI IMG/M metagenome (GOLD analysis project Ga0214478, IMG submission 178001) | Marine eukaryotic communities from Monterey Bay, California, United States - M1_20Mar14CPVII9sort6BwellD7 | ecosystem: Environmental > Aquatic > Marine > Unclassified | place: USA... | reverse complement strand
TCAGTCCTCAAGGGATACCACCAATTGAAAAAATGACGAAAGAGCAATATACAAGCATCATCTACTATGGCGCTGAATCAATATAATGGTATTTCAATTATTAGTAGCAGAATTAGTATCGTATATATCATATTATGTCACTAGTCACTCTAACTCTGGAACGACTTATGTATTGAATAAGTGACAGAGAGAAATTTAGACATTTTGCCAACTTCTTCACTAACTACTAATTGATGGCGGACGAACAATCAGTGGCGGCAGAGCCACCGCCTGTGGTATCATCTCCTCAATGTAGCACTTCTGTAGAAGAATCTTCTAATGGCGGCAACGATTTGATACTGTAAGTTGTCTCTATGACACATCTTTCAAAATCTTATCTCAATCTTTCTTATCCTAACTTTGCTAATACCTTTTCCTATCTCTATGCAAGTGATTTGGATTCCATATTTGTCGGCAAACAGTATAGAGCAGAGTCATTTTCACAACCTAGATGGTGGGCAAGTGGATCTTGTTACACGGCTCTTATCAAATCTGGTACTACTGGAACACGCGGAGTATTGTCTGGTAATATCAATTCAACAACAATCAATTATGGTGGCAGTATTGGTATCAATAGTACAAAGATTGAAAATGTAGAAAAGTCGTCTTCGGGGAGTAGTAGTGTCGGTGCACTTGTATGGCATGATGTATCAACAAACACTACCAAGACATATGTTTCATCTGATTTACTTATACCTCCCGGTCATGACACGCCACTGTCAGTTGATGATTATGCATTATCTCCCGACAAGTCTCGATTACTAATCTTTACAAATTCACGAAAAGTGTGGAGGAAGAAGACTCGTGGTGATTATTGGGTATTAGATATAACGGCGAGAGATTTACGTCAATTGGGAGGATGGAATACTAAACCATCTAGTTTGATGTTTGCTACCTTTAGTCCATGTGGTAATAAAGTTGCCTATGTTATGGGTAATAACTTGTATGTACAAGATGTACACACATTTAAAATCACTGCATTGACAAGTGATGGATCGAATGACATAATTAATGGGACGTTTGATTGGGTATATGAAGAAGAGTTTCGATTAAGAAAGGGCTTTAGATGGGCACCGGATTCCAAATCTATAGCTTTTTGGCAAATGGATCAGAGTGGCGTACGTGTTGTGAATTTGATAAATAATACAGATCACCTATATCCCCAGTTGATACCAATACCCTATCCAAAAGCGGGAGAACAAAATCCTTCTTGTAGGATTGGAGTAGTGACAGTTGAAGGAGGTGGGGCTATCGATGATGCTAATGCAGTTGCTGACAACGACAGCAAGGTTAATCAAATTACATGGATTCATGTGCCTGGTGATCCAAGACATCATTATATTGCATCGTTAGACTGGATTCCAGGCAGTAATGAGTTGGTATTTCAACGTTTGAATAGACTACAAAATACAGTACATGTTGTTATTGCAGATACTACAACTGGCAAGATAAAGATTGCATTTACAGATCGAGATGATGCATGGATAGAGTTACAGAGTGCTGCTTGGTATGGAGAGGAGTCATCGGGTATTCGTTTTCTTCAAGGTGGTACAGAGTTTCTTTGGTTGAGTGAACGGAATGGGTGGAAACAGCTCTTCTTAGTCAATATTAAGGGTACATGCACTCCTCTAACTCCGCCTACATTTGATGTCACAGAAGTTGCTGGATTAGACGAGGAAGGTGGCTGGGCATACTACATTGCTTCGCCAGAAGATCCTCTACGGAGGTATCTTTACAGAACTAAATTGAAACAGCAGTCCGAAGGAAGTGATGATGTTGACTCAATAGCTCCCCAGGAACGTATCACACCTGCTGACATGCCAGGCACTCATAGTTATAGATTTTCTAGGGATGGAAAGTACGCCATTCATGTCTATTCTACCTTTTCATCGCCGGAATTGACAGATATTGTACGTTTACCAGATCATAAGACTGTGAATGTATTAGCTGACAACTCGGATCTTCGAGCTCGTTTATTGAAAGGGAATCTGCCAAAGCCAGAATTCTTTCGTATACCAATAGAAGATGGACGAGTTGAACTGGATGCTTACATTTTACATCCGCCATCGCTCGAGAAAAAGAAGAAATACCCCGTGTTGCTTTATGTCTACGGTGAGCCGGCTATGCAGGTTGTTAGAGATATGTGGGGAGGGAGGACGTCACTTTGGCATACAATGCTTGCTCAACAAGGTTATTGCGTGGTATCAATTGATAATCGGGGCACGCCTTCACCTCGGGGTAGAGAATGGAGGAAATGCGTCTATCGTAAGATTGGTATTCATGCACCAGCAGATCAAGCTATCGCAACACGAAACCTTTTAAAGTCACGTCCCTACTTGGATTCAGATAGAGTAGCCATTTGGGGATGGAGTGGAGGAGGATCAATGAGTTTGAATGCCATCTTTCGTCACCCTGATCTATATCATACTGCCATGTCTGTTGCCCCTGTACCCAATCAAAGAGTATACGATACAATCTACCAAGAGAGGTACATGGGTTTACCGTCTGATAATGTGGAGGGATATCGTGATGGCTCACCCATTACACATGCCAGAAATCTAAAGGGTAACTTGCTCGTAGTGCATGGAACTGGAGATGATAACTGTCACTATGCTGGTACAGAAACATTGATTAATGAGTTGATACAACACAATAAGCAATTCTCAATGTTTTCATATCCCAACCGTTCACACTCCATCAGTGAAGGCTCAAATACAACTCGACACTTGTTCTCGTTGTTGACTGCCTTTTTGCATAACAGCGTCCCCCCAAACACCGCCGACATCGAAGAGAAGGGGTGAAGGTGCAGACTGGGTCATAGAAAATAGACACCGGCTAAAGAATTAAAGAAAAATGAATACTTACAACTTGTTTACATCTATGCATATAAGTCTCTCCACACAGTATTATACAAAACTAATCTTCTTTTGATGACGGCGAAGCTGCCAACGTTATATTGAACAACAATAATTGAATCTCTTTCACTTCCGAGTTAATCTTCGCTCGAACTTCTGAAGCCAGCTTCTCTCGATTCTCAATGTAATATATCAATTCAACTACATTTTCGTTTGCATTCTTGACCGCTTTACTTATTGTAGTAGGATGCCGTGTTCCCCATTGATACTGCACATTCTTACCAATCCATCTTAATGTAGGTAGATTCAACTTACGCCGAAAGAAGAATAAAACATATCTTATCTTTTCACAAACGATATGCCACGACACAAGGACTCTCCGTTCATGAAAAGAGCTACTAACGCCACCGTCGGCAATCGATCCAGAAGATTGATATGCATCACTCTGCTCACGATATACCCTTTGTATCTCTTGCAATCTTGTTTGAATTTGATTGATATCTTTCTCAATTGATTTCATTTTAATACTCTCATGAATAGTCTTCTTTGATACCCTTAGTATTGGGTAAATCGATTTCAATACTCCGTGCATAGCTTGTGGCATGCTCGTTGGTGCCCAATATCTTCTTCCAGTCATTAACTTATAAACGAAGCAGAATATTGTAATTAATATCATTATGAGATATTGAAAAGGTAACAATAATTTGGGAGTAGATTCTCTTTGTTGTTTCAAATCATTCTCATCAACAGCTGATAAAGATGAGCTCAAACTAATACCACTCTTTGCTATTTGTTGCATAGATGATCTTCGTACTGCTTTCATTTCACTATTAAATTTTGCTTCATCAATGGAATTCTGTATTATATCATATGCAAGTTTATTCACTTTTGTGAAGGTATATTCAACTATCGGATCTTGCGCATTATTATCATCTCGGTTACTAATTCTATCCATACCCAGTCCCCATTTTCTTTGTCCTTGTATAAATATACCTCCATATAAACGGCCCCTAAATTGTTCAACAGTGATTGATGTTAGATCCCATTGATATTCATATCCTCTACCAAAGAAAGATATAGTGTCTTCATTCAACAGGAGCTTTCCTTTGGTACCTATCGCTGTTCTGCTATGACCATTCTTGTAGTATAATACTTTAATCTTTAGTAAATCCTTCTTGGGTGCATTAGTTGTAGTATGAGGCTGAAGATGATCTCCTCCATCGTCACTATCAGATCCACTTGATAACGACATAAAACTTGCACGGTTGGGGTATCTTATGTTATGGGCGGGGTATCTTGTGTGGTTATCTTCTTATCCAGTGGTGCTATTGCAAATCTGATAGTAATCGGCCTTCCTGATACTATCTGTATATATTGAATATATCCAGTTGAGTCTCTTCCTTCCTTAGCCTATCAACAATTCTCTTCTGCAGTCACGGCAAATTCGTACGTGAAAACTCACTACATACCCTAGTAAACTCTAACTAACCATTTAAGTACCTTTTTCACCAAATAGCTACTATTTGTATCCACCTACCTCATACATTCAGCCCTAATAGCACCATGTTTGGCGTCTCCCCTAAACCACCTAAATCGATACTGACAACCAAATATCTGTTATGGCATCATCATTAACCTCCCATTTGTTCATATCATTGTCGGATATGGTCACTGTTACCGTCTAAATATTAAAAAACAACATTACAAAAAAATGTAATGTTGTTGAGGTGATGGCTCATCTCGATTATCTTTCCTCCGGATATACACCATAATAAACACCATCCTATTACTATTTGGTGGTTATGCTGCTCACCATTATTATTATCAACAATGAATGTGTGTCTGTTAGGGCCATGAGGATAATAAAGTGCACATACTAACGTCCAACCTACGATGATCAAACAACCCCACCATCGCCCACCCACCTCCGTCATCACCCTATTACTCTCCAACGGTTGGTATGATACAGCTATAAACCCGGTGAGGCCTTTATTACTATCATATTATGTAGTCTACAACCACATAGCCTGGTCAGAGGAGGTTATATTGCACATGAGTGGTTGGTTGTTGCAATTGAGATGTTGGTTCATCAGATATGGTCAGATGATAACTTGTTGTTGCTGGGACGTCATTAGTTGCTCTACTGTGGCATAGACCAACAGAAAGCCGGATCATATAGTGATAATATCGACTGTATATTCATGCCACAGTAGAGGAACATTGGAAGAAGTAATGAACGCCCATCCTTCGATCTCTCGAATAAACCCAAGTTATGTCTCGTCCTCCGCCATCAGTATAGTACTCTCTAATTGCGGGCATCCTACAGCTAACAACCGGATGAGAGCTTTATTACTATCATGGTATGCCGCCTACAATCGCACAGTCGGGTCAGAGGTTGTGATATTGAGTATGGCTGGTTGGTAGTTGCAATGAAATTTATGGTTCATCTGAAAATGTCAGTTGATAACTTCTTGTTGTTGCACCATCAATAGTAGGTGGCGTGGCGCATGAGCCTACAAATTGTCGGCTCATATAGTGATAAAAACATCTGTAAGTTCATGCGCTATGCCATTGATATTTGAAGGAGGTATACCATCACTCTCCTATCCACCATTGAGAGTACTATTTTACTCAATTTTATTAACCTATTCGGGCTATTGTATGATGATTGTACCGCTATAATGTCAACCAAACATGGAATAGTATCATATAGTAATAGTATAAACATAATCTATAGTTATTATCTACTATTGCAGTGATTATACTGCTCTTCATATACCATTTGTCAGAGGGTGGTAGGATAAAAAATTGAGAGGCTGTCAAAACATTTCTGGGAGCAGGCATCAATAGTTCATCTCCTACTCTATGAGCCAACAGTTTGATGGTATGTATATCGATGATGTCGCTTGTAAATCCATAGAGTAGCGGATCTATGTTTGAAGGATATATGACAAAGCTCCCACCCAACCTATTGATTGCAATTGTTGTTTGTGAGCGAAAAAACTATGGTATCCAAATAAGGCCGTCAAAACCAAAATTTAAGGGTCGATGTTTTTATCCGAATCGGACAATAAATCTTCATATGAGGATACATATTGGCGATTATTTAGCGATTAGGTATGTAATGTTGAATTTGCCGTGCAGTCTGCAACTAACTTTAACTCAAGCAAAAATGTAAGGAACGTTTGCTCGCCCTTTATTCTATGGTCATTGCAAATCGATCAAAGAAGCCCGACCACTGTCTATTATCTCCCTCTTATTGATGACATGACAAACGCCTACCAACACGGGTAGCGCAAATCAAGTTCTCATTACTAATATCTCAAGTATTTGCCATTTGTTGAGATAGGCTTGGTTTCAGATACATTCATATTATCAAAACAATTTACCATGTCATCCTCCAAAGAGAAAGATTTAGAACTCGAATGTCATTACCTTTCTCAGGCGTTGTCTAAGTTGAAACCAAACTCGTCTGAATGGTCATTCTTGCAACAGAAACTTGAGGTAGCAGAGGAGGAACTTGATATGATGCGTGCATATCCACCACCTCCTCCGCCACCTTCTAAACATCCAAGTCCATACATAGATGATTCTGGCAAGATTTACAATACTGCTTCGGGGGCGTATAGAGATGATCCATATTATACTAACAATATACCCTATGTTGATGATCCAGATGAGTATCACGATGACCGATATAATACGTCGTCATCTGCAATCGATAATGATAGGAGTACATTATATCCAAGCAGCCCTAATAATTCGATGCCATCTACACGACCATGTTCGCATGTTGCATCTCCAAGTATATGTACAAATATGCGGAAGAAGAGATTGTTGGCAAGTATATTGTTTGTGACAGTGGTTGCAATAGTGATAACATTTCCACTTCTAATGACCAAAAGAGACGGTAGCACTAATAGTTTGGCAACAAATCAAGATGATAGTATTGAATCTCCAATTGTTATTACAGAACCATGTGCTTCTTTCAGCTTTCACATGATACCAGATCAATTCGGCAATGAAACATCATGGATGATTGTCAAGTATAACGACGATGAAGAAATCCCAATTGAAAAAGGAGGCCCCTATTCATATACAAAAGCTTTTGATAATGAAAGTGGAGGAGATCATTATGAGATGGTCCACTCTACAACTTGCTTATCTGTTGGCAAATACGCATTCATATTATATGACGCTAAAGGGGACGGTATTTGTTGTCAATACGGTAGGGGAGAGTATGGTATTAACCTATCAAAGGGTAAAACAATCCGACCGTTATCTCCAGGTGATTTTGTTAGTACTGAAGAGATTACACCATTCACAGTTTCAGAAGATGATATTGATGTATTACCAGAGATACCATCCTTGCCTGACAATATCATATCGGAATCTGGAGATGACGATGAATCGGATTTACCACTAGATGGAGTACTCGATACAATTACAGGAGAAGATTCAATAACAACCCCTTGTGCTTCTTGGAGCATGCACTTGATACCAGATCAGTTTGGGGTAAGTTATTTTTTTTTTTCACATTATCATGTATTAAGACACTCATTTACCGACTCTTATATCCTATCGAGAATCAGAATGAAACGACATGGAAGATTATGAGATTTGATGGGGTTGGGATGGCAACGTTAAGGACGTCATATGATCCTAGCCTTGGTCTTGTTGTATTGGATGGCGGTCCCTACAAGTACAAGAAACAGTTTGATTATGATGCTATTGGTAGTCATTATGAAATTATCGAGGCAACTGCCTGTTTACCAGTGGGAATGTATACGTTTACTTTATATGATGCAAAGGGAGATGGCATCTGTTGTGACTACGGGCGAGGAGAATATGGCATAAATCTATCAAAAGGCCGAGTAATACGGCCTCTTTCTCAAGGGGTGTTTAAAGGAGCCGGACAGGTCACACCATTTCAAGTAACGACTGATGATATAGACGTCCTTCCTCCACCTTCTGCAGCTACAATATCTTCGACGTCAGATACAACAGATGATGTGCATGATAGTACTACCCCTTCTGATACCTCTTCAACGTCTTCGTCCTCTTCAAACTGTGCTTCATGGAGCTTGCATTTAGTGCCAGATCAGTTTGGAAATGAAACCTCTTGGAAGTTATTCGAATTCAAAGACGGTGGTGATGATAGAGAAAGAAGTGTTGAAGCGGCAATTGAATCAAACAAAAAGCGACAACTGAGAGATACAACAATATATTCGCGGAATGAAAAAGAAAAGCCTCGACTTGTATTATCAGGAGGCCCCTATTCCTACAAAGATGACTTTGATAAAGAAGAGACAATTGGTAGCCATTATAATGCCATTATTGCAGAAACCTGCCTTCCTGTCGGTTCATATAAGTTTATATTGTATGATGCCGAAGAAGATGGAATATGTTGCGAGTATGGTAATGGCGAGTATGGAATCAATCTATCAAAGGGCAGAGTAATTCGTCCTCTATCGCAAGGAGTGTTTACAGGATCAAGCGAAGAAACATCGTTTGATGTGACCGCTGAAGACCTTCCTCCAATATCATCTCCTCCGATATCCTCTCCTTCAAACGAGTCATCTCCTTTAGATGAGACATCTCAATCAGAATCTAATCCTGACAGTGCCAGCACTCTTGACCTTCCACATGTGGCACCATCTCCAACAAATCATGGACATGCTACTACTAGCACAACGAGCATAAGCTCGCTCCAAAGCTTAGTCACCACAGTGGAGGGTGATGCAATGAGTGACAGCCGAGGAAAATCATATGGTATACTCTTTGATGTTGAAATAAATCCTTCTGTTTCATCGTTGACTATATCAGGTATGGACTTGTACCTCGATACTAATGCACTTACCCACTACGAAATCTGGTCAAAACAAAGCTCTTGGCAAGATGTAAATAACAACTCAAATCCAGATTACTTTGAAGGCTTTGCTCGAATATCCCATGGCTCTGTTACGGGGAAAGGAACGACAGAGTTCACAAGAATCGCTTTGGGCGACTTTCATGATATACCACTGCAAGGTGGTCAGAGACAGGCATTCTATGTGACTCTAAGTGATGATAACTTGGTATTTACCAACTATGAAGGGGAAGGTATTAGTCGACATGAGTTGTCACCAGGTCTTGTACAGAAATCAACTGATAAGATCAATGTCTTTTATGGAGCTGCAGTAAGAGCATACCCGTTAGAAAAGGCTGACCCTATGACAGACTTTTGGTATAACTCCGGATTCTTAGGAAGATTGTGGTACAAAGAAGGAACTTAATACTAGTATTAAGACAGATGTATATACAAAGTGCACCTTTAGCTATTGATATGAATAGAATATTACTAAGATTATATATGCTGACTCTGGAAGCATCAAATAGTTATAAGCCGGAGCCCGTACTTCGCTGCTCCCACTGAGATCTTAGGGAAGAAACCGTCCCGATCTTTCTCTTGTCAACCTCCCCTTTCAAGAGTTTCTTTGCTAACTCTTTGAACTGCGGGGGACAAAACTCTTCTTCGAGAGATTGACAAGCCCTATGAATACTTTGGAAATCATTTATTATATCCTGTACAGACTTCAAGGAACTCAACTCATCGCTGCCTTCTCCTGTAGTGCTCCCTAACACCTCCTTTACTCTGTCAATTGGACCATCAGTGCCAGCTGCTAGAAGCAACAAAGTCAGCAAGGACCAGCATTCATGGAAAGTTGCTATTTCATCATCGTTATCGACAGATTCTCCGCGGCGAGCCGCCAACGCCTTGGGTATACTAAAGCCTGGTAACAGTGCCTCTTCTAGTTCCTCTTTATAATCGTCTTGAACTAATACTAATGGACTCCTTCCAACTGTTGTAGATGCTTGTTTTATTGTTCCGTTTGCCTTTGAAGAAGTAATTGTTACATTCCCTTCCCCATTTACCGTTGATATACAACTGGTATCATATGTTATTTGACTAATGACGCTCGCATCGTCATCATTAATGTTGAGATCAACATCTTTATCATTTAACAATCCACCGATAATAACAGACAGGTCTCCAATTGCAAGATCGAGACCTAATCGTTGACTAACCACCCAGTCTTTGCATAAAGAGGCTCGTTTCGGATCATTTGATCGTAGTAACAGCAGTCTTACTAGGTCGGGTCGTCTTCTTGATCTCGAGGAAGCACATGCTAAGTGAAGCGGGGTCCTTCCTCGTTTATCTCGCGGCAGTAGTGGATCTACATCTTCTATTTCTTCTTCTCTGCTCACATCTTTATCATTCTTGCATTGCGGTATATTATACTTGTCTTGAGTTTCTTTCATGGTAGATAGTAATATATTTGCAACTTCGACATCACAGCCACAATGACATAGTAAATGGAGAGGTAGCCAATTATCATCAGTTCTCATCCATACAGATTTGCGATGTAGAGCAAGAAGAGCTCTTACTACTGATATTGGAGGATCTCTTCGACAAGCTAGATGAAGAGGAGTGTTGCCCTTCGCATCAATAAATAGTTTATACGGTGTTGGTTCCTGTTGTTCTTCATCCACTGGATACTGTTGCTCAAATGACTTCACATCTGATGGAGATGAAGCAGCAGACTGTTTGTCTTTGTTCTTTTCCTTTTGGCCATTAGTATCTGTATACGATCTATCATCTGTAATTGATATGTCCAAATTAATACCATCATAATCATGCCCCCCAGCAAAGACATCTAATCCCTCAATCCATTGTCTTCGAGACGACGAGAGCATGGATATCCCAAGCACATCACCTTCATCTTTCTTCCTCTTGATATTTATATCTGTAATACCATTGCAGTCTCTACCAGGTCTCTCTTCTGTATCATCGTCTACAATCACTGAAGTCGTACACAACTTTATCAACCTATCCCAATCACCAATCAAAGCAGCATCATATATGTTGCAATGACCCTCTTCTGTTAGAGGTGTCTCGTCAACTTCCTCATCTTTCAAGCATTGCTTTGACTGTTTTCCACCCATATTTGATAATTGTATTCCGGTATGTAAGTTGCAATACCAAACACTAATATAACAACACCATCTCTCCTTTTATGTAGGCAAGCCCCCGATGTGTATTGATATCTTTTGTATTTATTTATTTTTTCTATTTAATACAGCAGTGATGACGTTTGTCTTTGATACCCAGCTTTACTCTCTTATTGAGTGAGTGTATTTCCAACGTCGTTATAGGCATCTATTTGTGATATGATGATAACAAGGTACGCCGCTGAGGAGAAGATGATGGTCATCGCTGCATAAGATGGGGGCTTTAATAGTTATGGGGGAGGAGTGAGGAATAAAAATGACCGTTTGGAATGGTCTTTCAAGTCATGTAGAAAATGAATCAAGTGTGCCGCACAGTGGAGCGCTCTGAGGCACTGAGCGAAAGAACATATATGTTCAACAATGCATGTTTGTTCTTCTATTTATCCTTACTTATTATTCATATACATATTGAATTCAGCCCAAAACCCGCGCCTTGATTCTTTGCGCATCCTTTGCAACCAATGCATTGAGATTAGCATTTCCTCCCTCTGCCCTTCTCGTGTTGACGATAGCTGCCGCCTCCAATGCAATAATCTTGAAAGGAGACGGCTTTTCATTACCATTCTCATCGAAGACAGCTGCTCTATCCTCTTCAAACTGAGTAATGGCAGCGCTTCTTGACATTGCCCCCCTTCGAGATGCTTCCACATCAATTATCTCTTTTGGTTCAGGTTTTGATTGGTAATAATCAGCCGGTAATGCTGGCTTTACTTCTGGCATATATGGGTTTATTATATCTTCTTCTCCTTCTTTCTCGCATTCTTCATTTGCCTGCATACCATAATTGTATGCATATCGTCCCCCAGCTCTGACTTCACCTGCATTGTAGAATTCATCTGCACTTGAGTACTTTGATTTTGCTGTAGCCTCGTCTACCACCTCTGATGTTGGTTTTGGCTTTGGCTTTCTTTGTGGAATGGAGGTAGTACTCGAGAAGTCTTCCTTTGGCGGCTCCTTCTCCTCCATTTGTTTCTTCCACTTTAGCATTTGTTGTCTCTTTTCACGAAGAGTTTTGTGTTTGACAGGCTTTTCAACCATTGTCTCAGTCTCTACTGACCGATTCCCATCCTTAAGTGTTGTAGTTGTCTCAATAGTTGTAACTTTTGTCCCATCATCTCTCTCTTCGATTGTGGTTTTCATAATCTTATCCTCTAATTCTTCAATCGTTTCCTCAACTTTGATGACAGGACTGTCATCGGGTACAATTGAATCACTTTGATTTATTTCTTCAGGCATTTTGACTGTCAGATACTCATCATCTCCTGCAGCAACAATATCGGGAAGCTGAATTGTTAGTAAGTCTCCATGTTGGACTCCCTCGATAATCGGTACACTAAACCTTCTACCATCAGATAACTCGAAGGTTAGAAGCTCACCCGATGGAATATCATAAGGTACACTGATATCAACAGTTGCATACTCCACATCTCCGTCTCTTGTATCTTTTTCTGGTGATGATTGCTCCCCCTTTATCTCCTCTTTTGCATGAACTACAGATTCCAGAGGGAGCTCATCATTATCTGGTTCAGACACATTGCATTGATCGAGTTCATCTTGTGTTACTTCAATCTCATCACCCTCTTTAGCCCAAAGTGGTATAATAAAATCAATTGTTTTACCATTATAATCAATAGTAATTGGATTGAGATGATTCTCCTTCTCCGCGTTCGATTAATTGATCAGGCGTTACTTCAATATCGTCACCCGCTTTGACTCCTGGTGGTATTATAAACTCTACTGTCTTTCCATCGATATCAAGCATGATACGGTCTCCGGATGTGGCACCCGAGGGAACTGTGACAACGAGTATATCTTCGACGATATCTCTGCCGTCATCCCATCAGATAGCGTCGGCTCCTCTATTACTTCAGACATGTGGTATATGTTATATCTTACAATAATTGTACAACCACTTCATTACAATCTACAACATACTGAATATCAAAGGGCATCTAAATGATCAGATACATAGGTTGAGTAGATCGGCTGGTTGGACAAAATCTACAGATACCTGTCTTTCAGAAGAAAAAAAAACTCGCTCTCCCATCCCAAAGAGCATAAGTATAGTATGTTATATGTTCAACAATGCATCAATGTTCTTCTATTTATCCTTGCTTATTATTCATATGCATGATGTCACACAAAACTTGTAAAAGCCAAGTTCAAGTACTTATGTACAACTCTTTACAGTTATTATATATGCATACAAACTATCATCTTCACTACTACCATTCATGATCATAGATGTGCACAGAACCAGAACGCGAATCCTCGTTACTTCCTATCCACCCCGGGGCACCAACAAAAAGCAGACCATCATTAGAAAGGGTGACTGATGCTCCAAACAGACCTTCATCAACAACCAAACGACTTTCTCCTTGAGGCCATAAGATCTTGCTATTCAAACTTTCCCGATTCCAAAGTCTCACATCTCCGCTCACGCCCATATGATTTGACCCCCACCTTCCCTTGTCGCCACCACAAGCAACTATATTACCATCATCCGAAACGGCCGCAGAAACCCCAATCTTCTCATACTTTCTTTGTCCCAGAATTGAATGAATCAATTCGTATTTACTTGTATTTACATCCCATTCGTATACTTTGCACCGTCCTGCCATCTTCTTCGGATCTTCATTAATCAATGCTGTATAAGAAGGCCCTCCGACAACCAGCACACTCCCTAAAGTGTTGTAGAGAGTTGACATATTTGGTGAGTAAGAGATAGAGCTCAGTAGAAGAGAAAGAGATAAAGATAAAAGGAAAGTATGTACTCACCATCAGCGGAGATTGCTACAGAAGTGCCGTCGTTACTTCCTTTTGTGTCCCCAAAAAGATCTTGTCTCAGAATCCATTCCGTGCCGTCGTCGTTAATTACAAAGACGGCTGCTTTCCCTGCACTTCTACTATGTCCCGATTTCTCTTCTCTTGTAGCTCCTATTACCATGACTGTACCATCATGGGATAAGTCTAAGGATACATCGCCATCCATGCCTCCCTCTAAGATCGAACCTTTTTGTACCCATTCTTCACCTTGATATTGATATGTAGTAACTCGACCTCCACCATCAGTGACACCATCTATCAAACCGTTTGTAGCACTCGCCCCTATTACATTTCCATCAGATATTGACACAGACATTCCAAATCTATCACCAATCTCTTTTCCGAAGAACTCGCCGCTCATTACAACAGTATCTGTATCAATAATGTCGTATATACGCACTACGCCCGTCTCATTATCTTCATTCCATGCTCCGACAACAAGATGCTTGCTTGATAGTGCTACGGAACTACCAAAAGAACTTTCAGGCGAAACACCATAGAGTATATGAAAGGGCTCTGGAGGCATAATGGTTGTATTTTCACCTTCGGCTGTTGCAGTATCATTGCTTTTGAAAGAATCTAATAATGTATACAAGTATACTGCACCATTCATCTCGTCATCCTCGTTAACTGCATTGGGAGCCCCTACTGCTAGGATACCATCAGAATAATCAATGTCCCTACCATATTGCGATGAGTTACCAGAACCCTCGATCAACAAAGATTTTGAATAACTCAGTTCTGGATTGTACACTGTCGGTGCATTTGATTGAGAAGGAGCAGCACTTGGCACCTCAGTACGATTGCTAGACAAATCTAACACAAACGAGAGCTTTCCAGTATGATATCCTAACATACTATTACCCCATGCGTGTAAGAGTATGTTTTCACCATCGTGTACAATAGGTATTTCGTCTTCTTCAACTAATTGCTTCGCAAACTTCATCACAGTCTTTCCATCTTCTTCGTCGATACTAATGGAAGTATCTTGTAGTGTTTGCTTTTCATCAGACATAACACCAGGGTAGTAGCCTGATAGTGTATATTTTTGTACTATTCCGTCAGGAGTACCGATAACGCCTTGTGAGCCTTCCATTTTGCCCCCAGGAGAGAAGCCTATACCAATCCATCCGCGTTCATTGTCAAGAACCTCAAGACGTGCACAGAAGATACCGTTGTTATTTATATCTGATGATGTATTCAATGATGGTACTACCACTTCGTAGTATAGAATAGACTGAGAGTTGATGATTGAAGACTGGTTGAGAGTATCGGGACATGAGAAAGGTGTCGTTGAGTTTGTATAAGTTGTGTTCAACAAATCTACTGTATTATTGAAGAATGTTGTAAGATTACTGGTGCTGGTTGATGGCTCGATATCAGTACCATTTAATAATGTTGTTGTGCTGTTTGAGTTATCTGTATTATTGTAGTAGGATGTTGTGATATTACTAGTAGCTGATGATATATTGGTATCATTGAATACTGTTGTGTTTGAGGAGGAGGGGTCAGTAATGTTCAAGATACCTGTAACATTACTCGTCGTATTTGTTGATAATGATATATCAGTATCATTGACCAAATCGAGTGTGATGGAGTCCTCTAAAGAACTGGAAGTAGTATAAACAAAGTCGCTCTGCACCACAGTGACATTGAATTCACCATCCACAATCTCTACACCTTGAAATAGGTCATTGTAAGTAGTTGTATCATTCGATGATTGATGTACACTGTTTTGTTTGACCCTGTTTTGAAGTATGTCAGTTAGACTCCCATTGGCAACTTGATCATTCATGTATGGTGTTATAGTATCTTCGTAATACGTTGTGGTTTTATTCAGAAAATCTTCTTCGTCACAGACTTCACATGACTCTTCAAGTATAAGATTAAACTCAACAAGAGTGGAGTTTATATCACTTTGTGTGACGTTTGCTGTTGTTTGCAAGTATCTTACTTGATCATCTTCAACTTCTTGTGGGTCTTGTTGAGTCGAGTCTTCATCAGCTATATCATCGGAAAGAGGTTTGCCATTGATTGTAAGTATCTTCACCTCTTGTATAACAACCTTTCTCACCGCCTCATCGTCATCATCTTCATCAGTCTCTGTCAATGCCTTGATAGCAACATCTTGAATAGTATCTTTTAACACTACAATCATCAAATCACTTTCCTCTTGTGTTTCAGGTGGATATATAAGATTGGTAAATGTAAGATTACCTGGTATTGATATGAGTACAGATGTAGTAGTATCGTTGCTGCTTGGTGATAGGGTATCATTGCTACCAGCGGGAGTAGGTGCCAAAGAAAAGGAGGTATCATTCGTTGCATTCAATGATAATGGATCAAAGCTTGGGCTTGTACTTGGTATAGTAACATTGTCTAATGTCAGACTCGTTTGGTTGCTGTCATCTCCTTCGTCACTTATCGTCGTCGGCGGCAATTGCATAGAAGCAACAATATCATCTCGTAATACTTCAAACTCTTGTACATCCCTCTCCTTAAAGATATCATCACCCATAAAAACTACTCTACCATCATTAACGAACTGTCCTTTATATTCGCCCATACCATACATACAACACATACCATTATTATTCGTATCATGTATAATAAATTTGTATTGTCCCATGGGTAGACATATTTGTGATGAGTATTGATTTGATATATTCGATATGTATGTTGGATCTGTGATGTCTAAGTATTTGTATGGTCCTGATTGTAAGATTAGTGTCATGTTATCATCGTTGTCGTTGTTACTGGAGTGACTACTACTGTTGTTCATTGATGTTGCTGATAGGTATCGACTAGTTGTAGTCGCCGACTCTATCTTGTGCTTTCTCAATCGTTTTCTCTTATCAGTAGCAAGTATAACATTCTCCCTACTATCGGCCTCGGGATTGTCATAGAATAACTCCCATGAAGTTTCATTACCAAACTTATCAGTCAATATTGATATTATTAAGTTGGCACAAGGCGTATCATCATCCCATGGTAGTTTACTTATTGTTTCACTCTTCTCTTGTGTATCATCATTTAAAGTATCTTGTGGTTGTTGGGAGGTAGTACTGGTAGTATTAGTCGCATTGAAGCTAGGATCAGATATAATATCCTCTTGTAAATTCTTTGTATAGAATAAAAAGTATATAACCCCGGCGGCACCACCAATTACCATACATAGTAATAAAGCAATGATACAATATTTCCTTTTTCTTCTTTGACGTTCGGTTATTGATTCGGAATGTAATGTTTGCATCTTGTTTTCTTTCTGTTTCTTCTTCTTCTTCTTACTACCAAAGCTTACTGGTATAATCTTCCATCGATTCTTTTTATTCAATGCCTCAATTTGGTCAGGTGTTGGTGTTACCTCATCATTATCCCATGGTGTTCTACTACTGCTTGATCGATCCAATAGTTGTTGATCATGAGGAGTAGTACTGCCGGTACTACTTGATGAACCCCATGCAATATTATTCTGTTGCAATGCTTCAATTTCGGCTAAACTTCTACCACTTGCATCTAACAAATAAGTATTGGACTTTGAATCCTGTGCTATTAATTGTGCTGGTGACAATCCCTTGCCGTTACTTGATAATATCTTCCCACTTCTGCGTAGTTCGTCTTTGTCATTCTTGAAGGATACACGACGTTGTCCCGAGGAGGTAGTACTTACTGTTGATCCTTGTGATGCATCAATGTCATCATTATATGCGGATGGATCGATATATTGATCAGGTTGTTCATAGTATGACGGGACATTATTATTACTGCCCTGACTACCACGCTTATTCCACTGTTCATCTTGACCGTCGCCGTAGTAATGACCGCCGCCATAGCTACCAGTGGAATGCCTAAAGTCATGCTCACTTGTATAATCCTCAGCAGCAGTATGTCCGACACTCATTGCCAGCATGTTATTCCGACCACTCCTAGCTGAGTTATCCAATGCATTCTCCAACCCTCTAGAAGATGATCGATTTGAATTATCCAACATATTCCGCTGTGAACGCTGTGATCTATAACTACCATCTAACAAGTTACGTCTCGATATTTCCTCTTCCTGTATTAAGGATAGATTATGTGGATTGGACATACGCGCCGACTGCCGGGGTGGTATACTGCTGTTATGACTAATGTTGGATCCTGTAGAGGAACGTTTTTTAAATTGATTAATCATATCCTCGCCTTCGTTATCATCATCATCATCGTCGTCTAGTAGTAGTGACGAGTTGTTAACTTTACCAATTGGAACTGAGATTGATGGCTTATTATTAGTATTAGTAGTGCCGCTAGTGGGTGTTGAAGTATTTGATACTTGTTGTGTAACACCCGTCATTACGCTAACATCATCCCCCGCATTGACGCCCTCTTCTTTTGAGGCATTACTCAATCGATTACTCTGCTTTTGTTGAATCATAATACCATCTTTCCAAACACCAACTAATGGTAACTTTTGATAATCTAATGCAAAACTTCCATGGCCATGCGGCAACGATGTATGCTTATTTATAGTGCCAGTATAGTATCCAGAATTATTTGAGTTTATTGGATCAGTATAGGGCATTGAATTTACTTGATATAGTTCTTCTTGTTCACCCCCTCCAACATTGGCTCCGTCAAATTCTCCTTCACCTTCTACCATAATGTTATTATCGTCATACTTATATTCGTGACTCCCCCCGGGCTCTTCTTTTCTAAAATGTCGATCATCTTCATCATAATATGAAGCACTGTAGTCTAAGTCTGTTGGCATTGTCTCTTCCGTTGTATCTAATATATCAGTTGGCATTATTTATATTGATAGCGGCATTATTGTTGAGAGTAGTAGCCTCCTACTATCATTAAGCCTTACTGCTTTGATACGAATCGTCGGGCTGGGTGGGGTGTGGGGCTCTTACTTAGGAATAAAAATAAAAGATACCCGTTGATGTTCCCCAACTTTGTCATTGAATGAAATCATTTATTAGCTGACATACTACTCGAACAATGAAATCCTTCCTACTAATCACCCTACTATCTACTGCTGCTCAGCAGGCAGGGGCATTTGTCCCTTCATCTATAAATAAAAATGTAGTATTGCAATCAACAACAACAACATCTTTATCAGCGGTATCCGATTCCTCAGATAGTAATACCTCACGTCGGTCTATGTTGACTACAACATTAGCAACAACACTAACAGCAGCACTAACAACAACACCACAAATTGCAACAGCATTCGAAACATACCTAACAGAACCAACAGATGAATTTAAAGAATCGGAAAGACAACGTATGGAATTTCGTAAGAAACAATTACAATTCAAGGCAGCCTTTGTGGAAGTATTGGCTAGATTAACTGGCGAGAGTAAGACTGAGGAGGAGTTAATTGCTGATTTGAAGGAATTAAAATCATTGGTAACTGCTACTGGGGGATTACCATTAGGTATTAAGAAGGAAGACATGTATAAGGTTATTAGGAGTAAGAAGGCTAAAGGATTCTGGCCTACTGATGTTGAAATTGCGTAAGTTATAATTTTATGTGTATGTGTTTTGATGTTGTGGGTATATTATGAATGTATATACATTTCTATATTATATATGCATATTGATTGAAATTGGGTATATTTGCAATGTTATATATGTCTAATCATTTCTCCAACTGCATGACATTTTATAGCTACCAAAAGCTCAAGTCGGAAGTTGCCTATCAACAGAGTCCTAACACTGAGAAAGATCTTGAAAATCCTCTCTAAAGAGTATGAACGCTAAGAAAGGGGGTTATTATTGTTGAAGGGGGTATTACAAAATAGGGGGGTTATCGTTTTGGAATAGAAATGCCTCTGAGTGATTTGTTGGAGGGGAAATGGCAACAACAAATGTGCAGGGCTATTGTGGAATATAGAGCAATACCAAAAGCTAAACAAATTGCAATTCCAAGTAACGAAATTGACTATACATTATATACACCCCGGAAGTAGCTAGCACAGCCCCTCATTCACCTTACAGTCCTGTACTATCTGCCTGACACGAGCTTTATCTTTTAATTCGTCAGCCCATGACTTCTTCTCCTCCTTCTCAACATGATTATGATTATTAGGTTCCTCGTCTTCATCTAAATACATCTGATACTCTACTGGCTGTGGCTGCACAATTGCGGATTTTGACTTGCAGAATATGTTTCTAAGAAAATCTGGACACCAGCATTGACATTCATTTTCATTGGATTGTTCTTCTTTCTTGTCTTGCTCTTCTTCTGATGATACCTCATCCTCCTTTTCGTTCATTCTTCCATCTTTATTATGGTCTATCAATTTTAAAAACTCAGAATACCCAATCTCTGAGTCAGTTGGTGAGATGATAGAAGACGCATTTGCCTTTGGAGAGAGAATTTTTAATGCATCTACATTCTTTCCAAGTTTATCCAAAGCTGCCTTCAATTCATTATCATTATTTGGTTTTGTTTCTCGTGTCTGTGTCTCTATGACAGGTACTTTTATATGATCTAATTTATTTGATAGTTCAGGAGTAGAATAATTACTTCGAGTATTATGAGTATTGTTTGCAGTAGGAGTAGAATTGGTACTTGCAGCTGTATATTCTACTGAATTCCCATTTCGTGTATTATTCATAGGTGTTAGAGGAGATAGTTGTTGTGTTTGTTGCTGTTGAGATATAGATGATACTGGACGTGATGTTGGTGTATTTTGAGTTGTTGTAGATTGATTATGCATAGGAGTTGCAACCACCTCCTTCTTATTACTACCTTTAAATAGTTTCTTTGGTGAAGACTTGAATAGTTTGGTATTAATACGAAATGATGCAGACTTACCGCCAGATCCAAGTGAGTTACTTGATCGGCCACTTGCATACTTTTTCCATGATCTCAGGTTTGATTTTGATTTTGCATCCGCGGTATCATTATTTGGAGTATTCGGGGTAAGAGGTGAGTTGAATGGAGGAAGTGAATATAAAGACTCTCCTCCCGTTTTGGAAGAGTAGAGTGAATCCAATGACTCTAGAGATTCGTCATCTAAATTGTTGGGTATAGCTTCTCTTTGTTGTTCACCTTCTTTTGCATTACTACTCAATTCTGAACGCGGTATTTGCATCAAGTTATTTGAGCTATTGTTTCCACTCGATGTAATTATTGAAATCATTACGTCTCTCCTGTTCAAATCACCCTCATTAATAGACGACACTATTACAATCACAATTATACTACTACTACTACACCTGTCATAACTCCATCTATCCACATGTGTATGATTAGGCTTGTGGATTTAGGGGGATCCGTTGTATCGCTACATAGGAACTTTACTCAACAGTCATTGGGCCTGCCTTCTCCTCTTCTCTTGTACTCTTCGCTTTGATCATACTCTTCACTTTACGGAGCGTGATATGATGTATAAGACTAAAGGCATTACTTCTAATTATGTCATTTATTAATAGTATACTATACTAAAGAGAAATCTTTGGAGCAGGTTCTATACCCATCCTTTCCCTTAAAACATCCAAATCAGTCTCCAATTCCTCTTCATAATATGTACACAATAGGGAATGTTCTTTCATATTATGTCCCACTTTCATAGCCCATGGTAAGTATACTGATATTAATATCTCTCGCTCCTCAGTACTTAATCCATTAGCACCGAACACCCCACTCGTGGCCGATAATGCTGCCAATGGTAGTCCAGTTTGTATCAATTCCAACCATTTCAAACCTAGTTCACCCAGCACTGTTGGTGGTAATCCAGTTAAAACATGCCAATAATCATGACATTGTCTATATCGTGCCATGACATATGATAATTTAGGATCGGATATGAAACGTACAGAATCTCTTTCATTGGGATCAAACTTATGCGTTTGAAGAAATGTAGCATAGGCCGCACCAAACGACATGCCCTTCGTTCTTTCGACATTGATTGGACTGTTAAAATTTACATTTGATGTACTCATTTCATCACTATGTTGTTGTAATAATATCTCAGCTTGTTTTGCTATATTTTCATCAACTATCGGCCGATCATTGAGTATCCTCCTTCCAACCTCATTCGATTCCATACCTGCAAGCATTTTAGATAGTGCAAATGAGCCTGTAACTTCTCCTACTGCAGCCACGGCATCTGCACGTGTTGGGTCATTGAGAGCAGTCAATGATGAGTGAACTAAAGTAGCTATTCTTTGGATAGGACTAAGTAGTGGGATATGTTGTTGATTCTGTTTGTGTTGTTGTTGCTGTTGGGTAGATGTATCAGATGAACTGTTTGGAGCATCATATCGAGAAGACGGAGGTAAAGGCGTCCCATAAAAGGGAGTGGAGGACATCATCATACACTGATTTTGATTTTGATAACATATTTTGGTTTGTACTGCTACTGTATCTTTTTCATCTTCTAGCACGCCAGCAGTATTGCCACTCAAAATCGAATAATACCTTGATATATTAGAAGAGAGGTAGCGTTTAACTGCAGTTTGGTTTAGGACGATTCCTCGGTTTATCATAGGTACTCTCTACTTCTTGAGATATCGTATGGTACACTAATATAATTTATAAATTAAAGATATTTGAATTTGCCTTCAAGTATGTTGTACAATAGTTGTTGTATAACAGTACTAGTCAGACCGATCGTCACTAATTGCAATGCCTATTGTGTATTAATTTACTACCACAAACAATAATATTACCCTACACTTCGGTATCCCACCCCTATCAACATAGGGTAGTACTACATCTCTTTTTATGGACGTAGTACAGAAAGAGGGTTGGTACGACCCCGTTAATAGGGGTGTCGGTATCCTTCACTTCATTGTAGAGAGAGTGAGGAACTGGGCGAATAATAGCGAGTTAGGATTACTATGTATATATTTATACACATTGCAAAGTAACTATGATGATACCTATAATATCATCAAGTAGCGTTGGTGGTTGTTTCATCTTGCTTGGCAGTGTTCAGTTCTTAACGGCGTTCTCCACAAATAACATTTCTCCTTCGAGGAACAACCACTGCAAACAAAAACAGCTAATGACAGTAGTACTATCATCTACTACGCCTACCGATACTGACTTACACTTACTTCCAGAGATTAGAGAAGAAATTATAGAAAGAGAGGGTCATCTACAAGATTGGGAAGACTCTATTGCAATTCTCTCCAAACTATTCGAAAATAATGAACAGGAAGCAGAGTTGTACTTATCGGATGCATTTAGATGGAAAGCGTGGGCTAGTGCTAGTGATATGATGAGAAAGTATCAAAGGCCTGTATTACCAAATGCTCAAATACTACAAGAGGGTATTAATTGGCTAAGAGATGGACCATTAGTGATGAATGACGAATCAATTAGAAATAATATACAACGATATCCTGGTATATACTTAAGAGAACCCAATGTCATGTACAAGAAAGTTATAGGATCAGCTCCAAGGAAATATAGGGATGATATAGTATTGAAATACTTGATTGAAAACGATCCCAATATATTGCAAGTTACATACAATTGTGGAGATGAGGGATGTCAATCCGAGTGTGGAAGCTGTTGGGTAACTTATGAGAATCGTTTGCCAAAAGTTCCTGAGTTTTAAGTATCCGAGCACATGATTAGTATTGGTACATACAGTAATATGCGAAACCCCAAAGGATATGGGTTGTTTTCATCAGATTATCTGCCACACTAAACATGATTATTAGCAGTAGAATCATGCTTGCTACTTTGCAAATACCGAAAGAGTAAAGGAGTCCCGAACATACAGATAAAGAAGAGAAGGTTAGCTAGAAGAAGTAACAATTACATACTATTCTTCTATACTTTCTCGTCAAAGTTGAGTTATCCTGATATGAACCCCTGTCTTTTTCCCTCATCACTTCTTGCCAAGTGGAGGGCAGACTACGACGGCCAGACCAGGATACCAAATGCAATTAGTTGCAGTATCCTTTTAAATGGGGGCACTTCAAGTTGTCTTTCCCCGTATGTTCCCCAAATTGCAGCGTAACTTATGATTTCGTATGAAATAACTAGATGAATAATGACGTCAGTCAAGTAAAATCTGCGTTCTATCCCTCTAAACACTATTATGCCCGATACCAATTCATCATTTTTAAAAGACACCTGCTATTGTTGAGGTTGAAAAATAAAAGATCTTCTTCCAGCAAAGCCACCACAAAGATCTTTATTCTCCCTCTCATAATTTTACGTGAGCTGGTTCAACATACCATTCCTACACATATCCATCACCATCTTCTTCCTTATCCAACAATAATATACATTAATCATGAAGCTTACTGTTGCATCCCTCCTTGTTAGCTCTGCTGCAGCATTCACACCCTCATCCTTCATCAATGGCGGTGTTGCACACAAAGCCGCTTCCACATCATCATCACTCGATATGAAGTACAAGGTTGCCGTAATTGGTGGAGGTCCATCCGGTGCTTGTGCCGCTGAAATCTTTGCCCAGGAGAAGGGTATTGATACTGTCTTATTTGAGAGGAAGATGGACAATGCCAAGCCATGTGGAGGTGCTATCCCACTTTGTATGATTGGAGAATTTGATTTACCAGAGACTACTGTTGACCGTAAGGTGCGTTGATATTATATGTGTTTATATATTATAATTATATATAGAGAGAGTGTTGTTGTGTGTAGGGGGTCGTCGCTTTTGCAATTTGAGGGTGGCTACTCCTTTGGGTATGCAAGAGGGAAAGATTTATCAAAATATCCAACAAAGAATAACTTCAACCACATTGAAAACGTGGCGCAACCATTAGTTCGAGGATTCAATACATTGCAATTATCATCATGCTGATGGCTACTACGCTGCAATACGATGTCGAGCATGCCACCCCCTACACACACTCTTCTCTTACTTGTTTATTTATATTACTTTTACTCTAATAATTTGCTCACAACGTATGTTTCCTTCCTTCTCTACTATTCCCCAATTATAATTAATTGCAACACTACACTCTCTAATATTATACAGGTTCGCCGTATGAAACTTATTTCCCCCACCAATGTTGAGGTTGACATTGGTGACACCCTCCAACCCAACGAATACATTGGTATGTGCCGTCGTGAAATCCTAGATGGATACCTTCGTGATCGTGCTGTTGACTTTGGTGCCCAACCCATTCAAGGATTGGTAACTGCCATCGATGTTCCCGCTGATCACAAGGAAAATGATGCTTCTCAATATAAGATTTCATACCAAGAATTCACCCCCGGATCTCGTTCTGGTACACCCAAAGATATGAATGTTGATTTAATTATTGGTGCCGATGGTGCCAACTCCCGTGTTGCCAAGGCTATGGATGCCGAAGAGTACAACTTTGCTATTGCATTCCAAGAGCGTATCAAGATTTCCGATGAGAAGTTGAAATTTTATGAAGAGATGGCTGAGATGTATGTTGGTGACGATGTCTCTCCTGATTTCTACGGATGGGTATTCCCCAAGTATGATCATGTTGGCGTAGGAACTGGTACCGTTGTTAACCGTCCTGCCATCAAGCAATACCAAAAGGCCATCCGTGACCGTGCCGGTGACAAGATTGCTGGTGGAAAGATCATCAAGGTTGAGGCCCATCCTATCCCTGAGCACTACCGTCCCCGTCGTGTCCAGGGACGTATGGCGCTTGTTGGTGATGCCGCTGGATATGTTACCAAGTGTTCTGGAGAGGGTATTTACTTCGCTGCCAAGAGTGGACGCATGGCTGCCGAGGCTATTGTTAAGCTTATGGATGGCGGAAGACGTCTTCCTACCCAAGCTGAAATCGAAAAGACATACATTGCCGATTATGATAAGTTATACGGACCCACCTACACCGTTCTTGACATTCTCCAGAAGGTATTCTACTCCAATAATGGTGCCCGTGAGGCATTCGTTGAATTATGTAACTCCAAGTACGTCCAACAGGTTACATTCGATTCCTACCTTTACAAGAGAGTCCAAGGAAACAACCCCCTCGATGATATCAAGCTTCTTGGTGAGACCATTGGATGCCTCATCAAGGGATACTCAATTGCCAAACCTGATGCAGTATTCTCCAACCCCGTTGAATCTCAGAAGCGTCTGTAAAAAAAGGACCTTCTAGTTTGATTTGGCAAAATATTGTATATGGAGTTTATTGTTCAACAAATTATAGAAATGGAATTGAGGAGAGGAGGCTAGAATTTAAGTTGTGACCAGACTAACAAATAAATTGTACATTAATACCCCAAAGCAATTCTATTATAGGTTTAGAAAGTCTGCAAAGATAATGATTGGACTCTAAAGCACCTCTCATGCTCCTTTACTGCACTGCTTCATCTCTCGACATCATAATTTACCCCATACTGCATCCCATTATCATGCTCCCTTCCTCATCTCTCGAACATTCACCCCAATTCAAAAGAGGGCTGTGAAAAGATCTCGGTAAAATAGATGTATGAGGAGCGACGGTGAGACTTTTCCCCCCTTCTTTGCAATGAGAGTTGGTGAAGTGAAAGTTATTAAATGGCTGTTGAAGATGACGGCTGAGATGACGGCTGACTATATTATGATTATATGGTTAGTTGAGATGACGGCTGAGATAACGGCTGATAGATTGTGACTTTTTGGTGGAATGGCTGAGGCATGGTATAAGGCAGATCTTGTTAGGGAAAAGAAATTATGCGACACAAGTGGCAGTATGATAATAATTTGCTCTTTTTGAGTTTAAGGCTGCTTGATATAACGCTATTGTATCTCGTTCTCCCCAATTCTATCACCCCTATCACTATTATACAGTCCCAATTGACCCGTAGCCATGCAATAGCTTTCAAGTAGCGGCAACTCTTTAGATTTACTTCTTCTTTCCCTTCTTCTTGGAGCTCGTCTTCTTCTTCATTTGCTTATTCTTGGGCTATAATGGAAGCAAATCATTCAAAACGCGTATGAGCAAGATTAGATGCGGTACAATGAAACCCATACAGATAAGTAACCCCTATTAAGATCAAACATAAGAACACACTCACCTTCAAATCGGCAGCTGCCTTCTTCTCTTCCTCTTCTAACTCGGCATTCTTCTTCTTGAATTCCTCCAGCTCTTTCTGGCCCTCCTCTACCCGCTTCTTCATTGAATCTTCCATTTCTTTCATCTTATCTTTATCTTTCAGCATTTCCTGTGTCTTTTCCATATTTTGCTTGAACTGTCAATTATTATGTTTTTGTGCATGGATATGATACAATCATAGGATTATGATGAGTAACTTATATTAAGAATAACAATGCACACGCATATTATATATCATATACTCACTGCCTCATTCTCGGTATATTGTTTCATCTTCTCTTGGAAGACGGGATCCTTCATCATTTTTTGTGCTTCTCTCATCATTTCAGGATCCTATGATTTAACAGGGGTATGAGTTTATAAGAGAGGAAGAGATATATTTAGTGTAAGCAATGAGAAAAGAGCTGAGCATAAAGGTAGCCTTCATATGAAGATCACTGCTTCTTTGATACCGTCTTCTACCACACCTCATAGTTGTTTCAAAACGTGCTACTGAAAAAGTCAATCAAGGAATATACTAGAGAATATCCAGTATCCATTGCAATAGTGGTGCATATATCGTCCTCCCTTTCCAACCAAACAATCACATATAAATTGTTGATACCATTTAATATCATTTATAAAATACTTTAAGTTTCGAGTTTATTGCAATATCATTATACTTTCTTCGTACCTGCATATCCTGAAGCAGTTGAGCAAGCTGCATATTCCCTGCTGGACCACCGAACATGATTTGATATCTGTTTATTAGTAGAAGTAGGGTCGAGGGTCGATTGGGAGATAACACTTTCAATTGATCTTTTTTAGCATTTTGCTTGAGTAGAGGATACCATGCTTAGGGGGCGTAAGGGGTCAAGAGGGGGAGCCATGAAACTTGTAAAAGACAATTGAATTGCGTTAAATAATATTGTGCGGCTGCTCCCTGATAGTGCGTACTTTTTGAAGCTACACGTCAGCACAAAATGGGAAAGATTTGACTTGAAGTGCACAATCTCATTTTTCTTCTTTGAAATCTGCTTGACCACTCACACTACTACACAATTAGCGTTGGAAGATAAGTACATTAAGTATTATTGCAATAGATTTATAATAGATATCGAGAATAGTACAGTCTAATCAGTCCTTACTGTAGAAGAAAATATCACAAAACCCAATCAAAGACAATTGAAAGAAAAATAATGATCGGAAGTCGATACAGTCTAGCCGTCACGGCCATCTCCCTATTCCTATCATCAACTACGCATGCATTCTCACCCTCGCATACTCGTACAGCCTTATCATCATCAAGTCGTTTATATTCTACAATTGAAGAAGCGGCTCCCGTAGTAAATGGTGAGGATACTGAAACTGGTAATAAGAATGTAGATCAGATAAAAGACACTTCACGTGATAAGGTAATGACATTTGCCTATGATATGTCAATGGAACCAAAGTATGAAAAGCCAACATATCCAGGAACGGGTAACGGTTTATCGGGTGATGAAGGTGAATATGATATCATCGTTATAGGTTCCGGTATGGGTGGATTAGCCTGTTCTGCATTAAGTGCCAAGTATGGATCTAAAGTATTATGCTTAGAATCACATATTAAAGTTGGTGGTTCAGCTCATACATTTTCTCGTATGCATGAGGGTGGTAAATACAGTTTCGAGGTTGGACCAAGTATCTTCGAAGGATTAGACCGTCCATCATTAAATCCACTACGTATGATATTTGATATATTAGAAGAAACAATGCCTGTTAAGACATACAAGGGATTAGGATATTGGACACCAGAGGGATATTGGCGTTTCCCAATCGGTAACAAGGAAGGATTTGAAAAGTTATTAATGGATCAATGTGGTGAGGATGGACCAAAGGCTATTGCCGAGTGGCAAGCTTTGCGTGAAAGGTTACGTACATTGGGTGGAAGTACAACTGCCGTGGCCTTGTTAAATCTACGTCAAGATGCTGGATTCTTGGCAACGACAGCCGGGTCATTACCATTCGTCTTGACTCATCCAGATGTATTTGGTGACTTATCATTAACATTTGATGATTTGTCAAAGACCGTGGATGAGTTTGTGACAGTACCCTTCTTACGAAACTTTATTGATACCATGTGTATCTTCTGTGGTTTCCCTGCCAAGGGTGCAATGACGGCTCATTTGCTTTACATCCTTGAACGTTTCTTTGAGGAAACTGCAGCATTCTCGGTACCCATTGGTGGTACATGTGAATTGGGCAATACATTACAACGTGGACTTGAAAAGTTTGGTGGAAAGTTACAGTTGAATGCGCATGTTGATGAGATTTTAATGGAAAATGGTCGTGCCGTGGGTGTACGTCTTAAGAATGGCAATGTCGTCAAGGCCCGTAAGGCAGTCGTTTCGAATGCAACCCCGTTTGATACTGTCAAGTTAATGCCACCCAGTGATGATGAGCCAAAGAAGTTGACAAAGTGGAGGAATGATTTGGGAACATTGCCTAGACATGGTGCCATTTCACATTTATTCTTGGCCATTGATGCTACCGATTTGGACTTGAGTCATATCCAAGATCCTGCACACTTGGTTATTCAAGATTGGGATCGTTCAATGCAAGATTCACAGAACCTTTGCTCCTTCTTTATCCCCTCTATTCTTGACAAGAGTTTATGCCCAGAGGGAAAGCATGTTATTCATGTATACTCCTCAGGTGGAGAGCCATATGAACCGTGGGAAAAGCTAACACCCGGTTCAGAGGAGTATGAAGAATACAAGAAGGAACGTGTCGAGTGTCTCTTCCGTGCTGTTGAGAATGCAATCCCCGATGTTCGTGATAGAGTAGAATTTACTATTATTGGTTCGCCTTTAGCACATGAGGCCTTCCTCCGAAGAGATCGTGGTACTTATGGAATGGCGTGGGCTGCTGGATCATCGGCACCTCAATCGGGAATTTTGGGTAGCGTGCTACCATTCCCCTTCCCCAACTTGAAGACGCCCGTTGACGGCTTGCTACGATGCGGTGATTCTTGCTTCCCCGGTATTGGTACACCAAGTGCCGCTGCTAGTGGAGCTATTGCTGCCAATACAATGCATCACGTTGATAGTCATTTGAAATTGCTTTCCGAAGCTAGTAAGAAGGACCCTTTGTACAAGTTCTTGGACGCTGGTATTATGGGTCAGGTTTACAAACCATTGGTACAAGGATTCACCCCTTCACCCGAGCTAAGAACTGATCAGTTTGTTGCCGGAGCAGGTGTTGCTCCAGTTGATTACACCGCAACGGACCCCAATGTTTCAGAGAGAGTCGACTTGAAAAAGTAGAGATATTATGTGAACAGGAGACTAGTAGTATGCAAAAATCTAATCATTAACAAGTAGTGTTACTGTCTTCAGTTGCTAAATCTTGCTCTTTAAGTAGGACCTCTTCTACATATCTATCATCACAAATCACTCCCCAACTACCTAATTGTTATCTGCTGCTTCTCATTTACAAGTTAGAAGGAATAAAGACACTAAAACCACTCAACGACGTAGTAGCAACACAACTAGGAATTTGTGGATGCCAATGTACCTCCTTTGTCATTTCACTTCCCGAATGTACAAACAATAACTGGGGAGGGATCTCCCCCTCCACACCTCCACCTTCTTCTTCATTATTGACCTTGGTAGTATCATCCTCTTCGATACTCAAATCATAAATATATGTTCCGTTATCATCTGATACTGCAATCATACTTTCATCGGTGGGATGCCACTCGAGTGATGTGATGGGTGTACGGTGTGATTGGAACCGTGCCAAGGGCTTTGGTGGTGTAGATGGATCGGGTGTTTGAAAGTTTCGAAGGTCCCATACACAGAATGATCCTGGTTTTTAAGTTGGAGATGTTGTGAGTTTTAGAAACAATGTATAGGTAAGTCGATATTGTGAGTTGAGAGACATATACATCAAAAGAGAGGAGAACCTTGACTATCCAGTAAAACTTACCATCATCACCACCACTTGCTAACAAATTACCAACCAATCTATTCCAACTAATTACATTCACATCGGCACCACTATCATGTACCTTATTACTAATCATTGCCTTATTAGGGCATCGAATGTCATAAACTCGGACATATCCGCCACACTCGGCTGAGGCTAATACCGTAGCCTCTGTTGGACTCCATTGTAAATCTTCTACACTTGGATTATCCAAATTAGCACCATGTGCTGAGTATGTTGGTTTAATATCAAATGATGTATTACTCCATGGTGATGACTTGGTATTGCTACTACCATATTTGGCAACAATATCATCAGACTTGATGGGATGTGTCGCATTCCAAATATGTATGTTACCATCACAATCGGCAGTTGCCATTCGTCCAGGTGTGACATGACTCCAATCAATTGCATATCCCTCCGTTGAATGACCAGAATAAACAAAGAAGGGATCCTTGCGCATTTTACGCACCTGTTGTTGCTGTTGTTGTTTTGTATTATCATCCTTCTTCTTACTCAAATTGGTAGATGACGAAGCGGCAGCACTACTATCCAATGAACTACGATCCAATACATCAATAGCGCCACCAACATCATATAAACTAACATCACCATTATCACCCCATACACTAACAATGTCTGTATTCTGTGGACATATCCGGATACGATTAATACCACCATTGGAATGGGGGAATGAATAATGTTCTAATATTGGATCACGTTCTTCTTCCTCTTCCTCTTCCTCTTCTTCATCACTATCATCATCTGATTCATCTTCATTATCATCATTATGTTTCCATTCCTCACCCAACATTTCATCATCAATTTCACTTTCACTCTTTTCGTTATTCTTACTACCAGGTATACGACATAAGTCACTCATTCTCAATACACTAATCTTATTCTTCTTAATTGAATCAGCTTGTGAACCCACTACCATTGTTACCGTATGTGGAAATCGTGTCCGAATTGAATTTAATCCTAGATGTTTATCAGGCATTATGTCTAATGTTAATGATGGCCATTCAGGTGTTAATGCGTGATGCATTTTATAGGCAGTTTCATCCATTTCCAATGGTTCTGAACCTTGATTATTGGAGGAGTTGCCTAAAAAGGGATTATATGATTTGACTTGCGTTGTGGGTAATGTACCGTCTAATTTATTAATTGATGGTGGTGCCTTGGTCTTTTGTTGCTGCTGCTGACTTGCAGCAGTATTACCATCAATAGCCATTGCTTCCATATATTCATCTTCTTCATCACCACTTGATTCGTACACATCTTCATAACTAACATCATCATCATCTTCTTCTTCTTCTTCATATATATCCTCATAGGGATCTTCACATTGCAAATTATCTGCAGTTTCTTCTATCTCCTTGGTTGATCCTTCATTGACTGAACGGAGTGCTGGTGGTTTGCGTTTAGAACCATCATCTGTATCATTATTAGTTGTGGAAGAAGATGATTGATTGATGGAGTTGCTCATATCACTATCACTAACGATACTGGTATTATCACCACCGCCGCCGCTTTTACGACTGCGTTTTGATTTCTTTCCCATCGTATGCTTTGTGTTTGGTTCGTCTCGAGATTATACAGAGCCGTCTCTTATTGCTACTACAGAATGAAATTGAATTTGTGGTTAGATACGATTACTTGCAGTTTGCATGGGTGTGGTATCTTTTTATGAGACTACATGAACACCTACCCCCACGCCCCCCCAATTTGCCCATACCCCAATCTCATACTCCCATGAAGAGAGCATCAATACCATAATATATGTTATGAGTTTATTATTATTGATCCTCTCTACTCGATACGTATAACTGTGTCCACTATCAACTATTCTTTATCAATTAGGAGAACTTGAATACATAGGACGAGGTTCTTAAGAGTGCTCAATTCATTTATTACAACACTAAGTATACTATCATAAGTACGATAGTATTACTTCGTACTTAGGTATGGCATCATCAATAACCAAACGGTTACTTCTATATGCAACAGATACATACAAACTATCATCATTAATACTACGTAATGTTCTTCTTACAAAACCTACAACTCTCAGGTCATATCAAGCAAAGACTCGACAAGTATTATTAGATGCATCATCTTCCAACAAAACATCAATAAATAGTAACAATAATGTGACAGCTATAAAGTTATTAGAATTAGATAAAGAATTGAATTTAATACAATATTATGGTATACAAGAGTATACTAAACGATGGTGGGATAGTAGTAAGACTTGGTCATTCGCATCTTCTATCACTTCTTCTAGCAGCAGTAGTAAATATAACAACGACATACCTCAGGCATCAAATACAATAAGTTCTAAGAAACATAATAACAATGTGGCTAGAGTATCATTCATGATAACATCTAAACAACGAAATATACTATCTACACAATTGGGTTATACAACAAAGGATATACGATCATTCAAACCGATAGAAGCACTGTTGCTCATTGAAAATGGTGTTAAACGAAATGAAGAGTCCAGCCATGACAGTAATAATGATGATAGTTTTTTTAGAATAAAGTTAAAAAAGTTGATGGAAGAGAATGATAGACTGATGAATATACAACATCAACAATCACAGCAACAACAATCTGTGGAAGCAGAAGGTACAAAGCACGAATATGCAAATAATGCTGACAAACAAGTTGATGAATCAAAGCCAAGGATTGAACAATCATCTATTATTTCACCAGAGATATCACAACAAATACATGTCAAGCCAGATGTTGCTGCGGCATTACTATCAGTTGATAGAGATGTTACAAATCATGAGATTATTCATTCCAGAGAGATGAAGGAGAAGAAAGAGGATACTGCAACAGCGATTGCCATCCGTGATGATGCATCAACTGGAGTCGTTGACAATGATGAGAGTATAATATCCTCGTCACCAGTTGAATCTGTAGCCGGCACGTCAGCAGAACCATCAGCTGTAGTATCTGACACCACCACAACTGCTCTAAAGCCTACAGTATCTCTTGTGACTGTATCATCTACTGAAGCAGAAGATTTGCACATGAAGCCAGATGTAGCCGCTATGATACTTTCTTCACATCAACAACTACGAGATGATAATAGTGCGCAACAAGAACTACATGCCAATGAGACTGTTATTGAGGAAGACTCATCCGAAGAAGAAATAGAGGAAGATGGCACATGCTGGTATGAGGTTATTCAAACAATACCAAGAAGTAATGCGGCAAGTGGAGGAGAAGAGAACGAGCAGGTAGTGGCTTTGTTCAATACAAAGAGAGAGGCATTAGAATGTGTAAGTATTAAACAATCATTGAATAGAGCCAAGGGAGATGAACATTTTCTTGTTAGAAGACGATGGAATGCTTGAAATCATTAAAGTAGTACTATAAAGAGAAATACATAGGTACCCAGCTGCTGCCCAGTGCCTTCACCCATAGACCTGCAATGCATAAGGTAATAACAGAGGCTTAAGGTATAATAGTCATGTTTGTATAAGGTTACCAGGGACTGGCTGGAGCAGTCGGCTGGCGAATGTGGATACCTTGAAGGATACCATAAAATGAAGCGCATCACAGATGGTGCATGTCTTTCATTCTGCAACAGATGCACCATAAAAAGCAACGGCAATAGCAATAATTAATCAAGATGGCGAAGCCTATGTAACAGGCATAGTGACGACGACGACGTGTTGCAAAGGACCGTTGCAATGGTTCTACTAATTAGTTCGCTGAACCTCAATTGGTTGAGGTGGTTCAATAACAAAAGTGATGAAGAACAACAGTTGTCAACTTCTTATCATCATCATCATCATCATCGCGGTCAGCAGAAGGTACTAGTAAACCGAAACAAGAAGATTATGGTCGTCGACGTAGACAAGGGGAAGGTTGTGGCGAGATGTCTGGGTTATCAACATGCCTTCCAAGAGAGCGCTAATGAAATCAACGATTTGGTTGGCGACATAGTGTCAAATATAGTAGGCAGCATGGATAATGATGATGATGATGGTGCTCCATTTAGTACAGATGTGGATATGTGGCATTTACGTTCACTTGCAATTGAAGAGGGTGGATTATTAAACTCGCATGGCCGGAAATTGGGCTGGGTGAAACTCTCTGGCGTTGATGATTTGGTATTTAATGGCGGTAATGATAAAGTTGGCGGTGCACCGTCCCCAGATGATAAGACATATGATCAAATCAAGGAACAATTAGAAAGGGATATGGAACCTAGTAGATGGCATATTCAAAGAGGTACGTTGAATTTCAACAACAAAGTGATGTATGATGTGTTCATATTATCTTGTGCATCTCATTATCTCACACTGTGCATCTCTATTCTCACTACTATATCATCATGTTCATAATATAAAACACACATACACACATTAGAGCGTAAATATCTCCGCAAGGGCAAGAAGAATCACAGAAATGATTCTCTATCACGTGCATCAAGTGATCTATCATCGATTGGTAGTGATACAGGTTCGTCAAGCACACCCCTTACTGCAAATCTTAAAATCCAGCGTCGAGAGCCGGAACACCCCGATCGACAAACTTTCAAGAAGGACTTGGAGGTGGTTCTGTTATATCGGCGGCATCATTCACTTCATTTGCAACTGCCAAATCGAATACTACAAGTAAACTTCCTCTTACCGTCGATACTACAATTGAAACTGTAAACACAAGTACTACTACTGATGAGGCTGCAGACTCTCCCTCTACAAATAATACTGAAACCCCAACTTCTGATCCTACATCACCTCTACTACTCTCATTATCACCCATTTCTGCTCCTCTGTTTGCTCCCGATCCTTCGTTTGTCAAGTATAAACAAAAGTATCAGCAAAAGTACGACAAGCAGATGACATTCAAGCAAAGAATTAAGAAGGATCGACGACCCAAGGAAAGGAAATTATTAGTACAAATTGCCACATCAACATTCTACTTGTTGCAGCAACAGCAAGGACTGGCCAACGAGAATGGATACGTCGAGAGATTTCAGTTCTTCCCAGGCAGTCAAGATTTGATTGCTGTACTCTTACTTCATCTCGAATCTCCTTCATTGGCCTCTCTTTTGTTTCAGCAAATTATCAAAAGTCATTTATGGATAATTTGTTCGTCCAATGAGGATGCTAACGAAAGCTTCAAAAGCTGTCTTGATGGGTCAGAATCTGAAGACATTGATTCAACTCCACAAGCCCATGAAGGTGTCACTGATGATCAAAACTTGGATATTTTATCACTGAATTTCTTCCCTTTGTTAAGGGAGCTTGATAAGGACGTATATGATTCTCTTACTCAGACCATCGGTGGTAGTCATGACTCTATGAATAGCCAAGCACTGGCAGTTGGCAAAGTACTACAAAAATGGATTGCATCTTGGTTCTGCTGTCACGATATGCTGCCTCTTGAAGTAGTATCAAGGTTGATCGACCTCTTCTTGGCGAGCCATTACTCAATGCCTCTGTAAGTGTTTTGAAAAAGAGTAACGTTACATATTGCCCCTACTGCCTGTCTAACATCCTACTTATCTTTGACTTCTTCGCAGCTATCTATCAATTGCCATCACGTGTCATCCTATTAATCGAGATAGATTCGTTGGATCATCTGATATAGCAACCATGTTAGACAGCTTATTTTTGAATCTTCCTGAGCTGAATAATGATACGATGATTATGGATTTTATTGAAGAAGCCATTTCAACTGCTGTTCGGTTCATGTGAGTTTATCTAATATGGTGTGTACGACATGCTGCATGTCCTGGACTATACTAATATCCACTTCTATTTTACTAGGAAACAAGTTCCGCCGTGCTCGATGTTCTCTTTACTTGAGGGATATGAAAATGGTACGCTTAAGCCATATCTCAGCCAACAAGTACACCATGAAAGAGAATCATCTCAAGCACCTTGGACAAGTCGATCATTAGCACCTACTGATCACAAAATGGTTGGGCGATTAGTGAGTGATAAAAAAGTTTGTCCACCTTCAAATCAACTCACTCTTTCTCAAAAAAGAGAGCAACATCAGCTTGCATTGGATGCATCTGGACTTTCGCCGAGCTCTAATTCTCTCTCGAACGCCTTCGACTGTGATCGTATGCGAGGCTTAATCCAAATTGTAACTCCTGGGCAAATGACTGCATCGAAGGCAGCGTTATTTGGCTTTGCCCTATTTGCTGGTGTTGCTCTAGTTAGAAACCAAGATCCCTTTGACTACAACAATGTTGTCAAGCTTCTATCAGAAGACGAGTCATTTACTCCTAATTCTGCCGTCTCTGCCGGACTCCAATCATTACTCTCTCCGTTGAATCATGCCAAACCTCAAGCTTTGGATTGTTCAGAAGTCACTCTGTCATCTGTGCTGTCGTCGTTGGGCGACAGCGCTGTGCCGACAAGTTTTCATATGCCCAAAGCCATAGACACTAATACTCTTGATGTGGAAGGCCCCGAAGACAAGTTTCATGATCTCCTTATAGGGCAAGAAGTGAATGTAGATGACACTACCTGGGAAAATATACCATCGAGGAGTACAATCTGGCCCTACCATAAACAAGCATTTGCTAATCGATATGATTCCGAGAATCCTTCATCCGATAACGATGGAGAAGGAATCGTTTACTTCGCATCACAAGATGAGAGTAGAACAGCTGAAGAAGACGAGAACCAGCATCTATTGGGTAACAATGTCTTGGTGGAGAAGGGAGTGAAGGGACAAACCACGTCAAGACATAACAGAATCAAGAGATATACTCCTAGAAATTTGAAGACCCGTACAATTCAGGGTATCAAGGGGATAAGAAAAGAATATGTGTCACTGATTGAAAGTAATGATGTGCTCATTTGAGATTGAGACTTCTGAGTTAGGGTTTATTGTTAAGTAAAATAAGTAAAGAACAAAAGAACTCCTTTTAAGGTTGAGGACACCTCAATATATCAAGCACAATAAGATATCAGTATAGTTTATGTAAAATGGTTGCAGCCTGTATGACCGTGTTTCATACATCAAAATCAAGCTTCGCAAGTACCCTAAAAAGATTGTTCAACACTTTGGATGCACAATCCTGCTGGACTTGTTTTACACATATACAAGCCAAACAAACACTGTTGTAGGACCTATATGATATAGGAAGGAAAGGCTTCCTCTCATTTTTACTTTCTCAGAGTAGTAGAATGTTCACCTTATTGTTGTCCTCTTCTTTTAGCTTTTACTCTCCTCCTTAGCTTTCAAAGTCTCTCTTTTTAGACACATTTCAATATTGCTTCTACTTTGTAGATGTGCAGCAATATCATTCAATCGATAACGTTCATTGCTATACACAACAAGTTGTAGTTCTGTCTTAAACCTTGTCTTGAGTTGGCAAACTTCACAATTATTACCAGCTTCACATAGAATACAATTAGATGATTTGCTCTTGAAAGTATTACATTCTTTTCTGTACTCATCACTATAAGTACTGAATTGTCGTAGGATTTCTGCATTATACCTAAAAGAAGAGAGATATGGCATGTGAGGCTATAATGCTTATTGACAATGAACAACAAATCATACTCATATCACTTACCAATCTGCAGCTACCGCACGTTTATATGCAACCTCAATTCCCTTCCTATCCATACCCTCAACGACAGCTGATGTTACAAACTTACCCGCCGAACAAGAAGAAATTGGACTATGACTGATTGTCTCATGACCAAATACTTCAAGCTGTGCAAAGTGTAAAAAGTTTGTACCCTCTAATTGTATGCGTACAAATCTTCCTTTAGTATAAGCAGGGACGGTCCAACTATTCATTCTTCTAGATAGAACAAACCGAGCCTTTGCTATACTTTGGTCTAGACTTGTATAAAGACTGTCTCTTCCGGCATCTTTAGGAAATGGATGTTGTGATATCATGACATAACATGGTAGTAATCGTTCACTGTAATTATTTGCCTCTAAAGCACTATCATCTGACTCATCAGTTCTATTCCATAAACGAATACTAGTAATATGCATAGAAGACCCCAAATCTACATCGAAGAAGGGGTTGGCTTCGAATTGTGAATGAGCAAGACTTGTAGTGCTTCCATCGGTATTACCATCTACTGCATTGTTTGCCGACAGACCCTGTGAATCTTTATACAGAGAACTTAGTCTGCATGGTCTACCCAGTGCAAGGTTTCTAGGAGCAGTATAGATTGGAACCTTTGTGGGCCGAGTAATAAATGTAGCCGAAGTTGGATCTTGCCCACAACATCCACCTTTGTTATGACCCCAACAGTAAAGTTCTCCTGCTTCTGATACAAACGAGCAATGAGAGTAGCCAGCACTTATGCTCTTGATTATCAATGGGTTTTGCTTTAAATAATCGAGTTCAGCAAACATTGGGAATGCAGATCCAAGTATATTTTTTGGGCCAGCGACATATAGTCTTCCTCCAGTTCTTCTTCTCACAGTTGTGCGACTGTTCGAACCGATTGTTTTCGATGCTGTAAGGGCCATGGTTGTTGATGTTCCGCAACTAACATCTTGTATTATTTCATGCCTGAGTGATTCAACAAGAGTTGGTTTGTCGTGAGTCCTCATTTGATCACTGCCAAGCCCCAACCTTCCTCCGTCACCTGAACCCCATACATATAACCCTGAGCTTCCAATACAAGCACTATGAGATGCGCCACAACTAACCTTGATTACTCGACAAGATGGTATGATGAGTCGAGTAGGAAGGTTGCAGCTTTCATAACCATCAAATCCGATCTTTCCATATGATCCAGATCCCCAAATATATAAAGTACCTTCATCTGATACTGCTGCACTATGTGATAGACCGCAACTAGTGTTGGTAATTGATGTTCCTTTCAGGTATTCAACCATTCTCGGATAATTGCAATTGTAACTTTCATGCTCAACATCTCCAACTCCAAGCCTACTAAGCGAGTTAAGGCCCCAAGAGTATAGACTACCACGACATCTCTCATCTTGAACAATGATTGTCGCATGGTTTGATCCAGCAGTGATATCTAGACATTGTGATGGCCCTCGTGGTGTCTGACAATCACCACCTCTTGCCGTAATACCGCCGGCTTGCAGTCCTTGATGCTCTGTAATCGATGAATGCTGCGCATTCAGTCGTTTGATATTCCAATTCTCAAACGCACTATCTTGGCAACTTCGATTGCTAAACGTATCAGCCTGCTGTCTCTTCTCATCTGCTATAGCTCGTTCATTTTGTATTGCTGTTAAATGCGACCACTTCTCACTGAATCTTAATCGAATGTGATTGGCCCTCTTTGCCATATTATTCTTGATCAAGTCGTTTATTTCAACCTCCATATCACAAAGTTCTTGAGCAACTACTTCTCCAAATATCTCGCGTTCTAGACTGATGTCTTTAGCTAGCATGTTTGTCATTTCAAGCTTTGACAGGCCTCGGCCTTCACACGGCTTATTCCGTATTAATAGGCTCTGCAGCAAATCATCTACTGAAATCGTCTCTTGTAAATGATCTTCAACTAAGTTGATAGTGGTGGTGTCATCAAAATGTACCGGCCACTTGCCATAGTATTTGAGGACAAGCCTCATTTGTTCGAGGTCATAGAGTGATTTAGAATCTGATTCTTTCATATCTTCTTCAATCAAAGACATATGCTTTTGGTGAGTACGTTCATTGGTCATGAGCAGTGCAGAACTTCTTGGAGTAGTCAATCGTCGACATGTTTTAGATGTTTGATCTTCAGAGAGAGCATGCCAGTTTGATGCACCTCCCCAAGAGAGGAGACCACTATCCGTAATGGCAAGTATTGTATGATCAGATAAAGCAATCTTTCGTGGCCGACGTCCCCAAATCCCAGCAGTATTACTATTGATGCATTTATATCTGTCATCTCCTTCTACACGCTGTTTCCATAGTGATTGAATTAAATCCATTCCATCAAGATGGAAGGAAGAAGTACTCATATCAGCCTTTGGATGCCCTTTGTTGAATTGGCCATATGTACCACAACCCAGCGTATAGACGACCCCTGCGGCATCCAGAGCCAAACTAAGCTCAAGTCCTGCTCGATGCTTTGCCTTCTCACTAAACTTAGCCCTGATGGATTTAAGTTCATGTATCTTTCGATAACGAGCTTCCTCAGCTTTTGTAACTCCAGCTAATCGCTCTTCTTCATCCAAAGTCTTTGATAATAAGCTAACCAATTGATGTCTTGTTGCAAACTTTGGGAGATTCGGAACCTTGCGCTCTTCAAGTTCTTTCCTCGGATTACTAAGGAGAATCCATGCATATTTGAAACCATCAAAGTCAATAGTCCTCGCACCAGACTTGACAAATCTACGAAATAGGCGTTCCTGATATTCTTCTTTTCCATTAATTCCTAGACACTCCAAGAGGTAAAAGAATTCATCTTCGTCTATATCCCCGCTACAGTCGGTATCAAACTTGTCAAACGCCTCCTTTGGGGCAAGGTAGTAAATCTTATTCTCCTTGTCATCAATTATGAAGTCTTTTGTTGCACTTTTGGTACTACTAACTGCATTAGAATTATCATCAATTGAAGATATCGAGTTTCTGCTTGCCCTCTGACCCATGTGTTTACATTATTATCATAACTCAAGACATTATGACGAAGTTCCAACCAGATAATTAATTCCGTTAGACCGTAGGAGAGCCAACGATATTTTTTTGAATATAGCGGACGGGCTGCGGGTCATACCACATTTCAATAATTTATATGTCTTCTAGAATCTTCTTGACACATGGTGCCAATGCTTTTCCTAACGTCTTATATCCCTTTGGACTAAAATGAAGTCCATCTCTACTCCAGTTAACTCCTCCCCGTTCATATTGAAATGGGAAATCTATAAAGTTCTATTGTTTCTTCCCATATTTGAACTTCTATAAATGATACTCGGTTTTCAGTAGATGAAAATTGCTGTAAAGCTTTATTCATATCATTGCATAAAGTTGTAGCATCTTGATTCATTACCTGCCATTCACTTGAGGGTATACCTATTGCAATTGTGTGTATATTCTTGTTGATACCATTATCATCTACAGAATTTAAACATGTCTTGTGTAATTTTATTATTGGATACACAGCTTGTTGTGCATCAATATTATAATTAGTAGATCCAAAAGATGAAGTGAATTGTCCTATGTCATTGGTACCAGCTAGTATAATAACTATTGATAATGATGGATTGCAAATTCCATCCAAAGATGATTGTAAACCAATATTTGAATCTGTATAATACAATCTACCATCTACTGAGAAGTCCAACCTGGAAGGCCTCTCCATCTTACAACTACTTCTTCTTCTTTTGAAGTATTTAATTCTGTTTCTAAATACGGACCGTATGGAAAGAGCTCATTAAATGGAGGTGATGTACCAGCAGTTAATGAATCACCATAACAAAGTATTCTTCTTCTTCTTTGGTTTGATATTGTAGCTACTTGAGAGGAAGAGGAGAAACTCATTCGAACACTTCTGTTGATAACTAAAGATGAACAGGAGCGTAGTAATATTGAGAGAATCATTAATAATATGTTGCGGATCATCTCCTCATTGAACTATATATCGTAACTCTATAGAGGTATAAATATATACAAGAGATTTTATGAGAGTGCGTGATCGTATGAATAAAAAAAGGAACAACGGCAAAAGTCAATTGATGGGTACCATAAACTAGACGGAGCGGAGGGAGAGACGCCTATATGTACTTTATCTCCTCTATATAACAATGCAATATTTAGACTTAATGCTGTTGTTCACCCTTTATATAGTGTTGTTGAAACGTTTTGCTAATGGATTTATCACAAGTGTACAAAGAAGACAATCATCGTCGACACAAACATGTGCTTTTAATGTTGGCTCCACATTTTATGGATCATTAAAACAAAACCTTGCAGTAGATGGAGATGGATCAATAAAGGATCAATGTCGTAGATCATTCATATACCGTGCAGATGGCTCTGATCCACAAGTGCATGGTCGTAGATCATTTATATGTCAAGTTGCGTCAGTTTCATCGGCTGCTCTACTGATACCATCATTTCCTGCACAGTCACAAGAAGACAAATTCCACTCAGCAGGATACGGAATAGAAGAGTATACTAACTCAATTGTTGCATCAAGAGATACGAACATAAGCCCTAAGGAAGTTTATGATACCATTGCATCTGGATACTTGAAGGAGGTATATAATACAGCAATCAAAGAGAGAGGGAATAACAAGAATACACCACTTAGAGCATTGGATGTTGGCTGTGGCGCAGGCGTGTCTACAGAAGTGTTGTTTGGCATGGGATTTACAGAGATTGATGCGATAGATTGGTCTGGTGATGCCTGGAAAAAGTATGTTATTGAAGACCCTTGCGGGCAATGTCCACAGAGTGTACACTTTTATGAGTTAGATGACGAAAGATATCTAGCACAATGGAGAGAAAGACACGAAGGACTCTTTGATGTCATAGCATTCAATTTTGCCTGCAATGAATCAAAAGCAATTAAATTTGCCAAAGAGTTATTGAAAGAACAAGGCCGACTACTGGCACCGATCAATACCTCTGATGACTATTGGTTAAAGCAAAACTATATAGTATTGAACAGCAAAGGAGATGTGCTTAGTAGCGAAAGCGATGTAGGAGCTTGGTCCGTACAATTTCAACCGGACGTGACATCAGATACTTGCAGGCAAGTCCGCGTTAGTATTGTTTTGTCTCGTGAATTCGTGTGTTCTATATTGACTGCCTTTAAACCACAAGTACTAACAAATGTTTTTTATAACCTCTCAGTGGTGTTTGGTGTGCTCCATATAACGGGTTTAAAAAGAAACAATAAGCATGCTTCCTCATGTTAGTATTCATGCCATTCCCCATCTACTTACTTTCTTCTGGCTTTAGTCGCTTTTCAAGACGTTTCCTAGTTTCCTCATCTCCCGTCTTGTACGCCACAGCCATTTCATGTCGTAATTTTGCCTGATGTTTCATCTCTTCACGCTTCTCGGCAGTCATCATATGCTGAACCAATCGTGTTGCTTCCAACTTCTTCTGCTTAGCACGAGCATTCATCTCCTCCTTGTGTCGTAATTCATCTAATGCTACATTTCCTCCACCGGCACCATCCTTGCTTGCCGCTGCCTGTTCTGCCTCTCGCTTCTTTCGGGCATACTCGTTCATTTCCCCTTTGAAAAGATAAGGTATATTAGAGTGAGATGCGCATAATATCATGTGTATCATCATAACAGCACACCGTTAATTCCTTCCACTTATATAAACTTACACTTGTCATAGTCATAATACTTGGCATGAGGTAAGGTGGCAGTGTTGTAATCTTCAACATATTCCTTAAAGTATTCCATGAGCTCATATTTAGGCCCGTTAAAGTCGGCAATACCCTTAATTTCTTGTAACCATCTGTCGAATGATGACTTAACTTTTGTGTTTGAGTGAAAGTCTGAAGCATTAATAACACCATATTTACCAAAGTATGCTCCACCACTACTTGAAGATGTTGTTGCATTAGTACTACTACTTTGTTTCATATTCTTTTCGAGAATCTCACGTTCATTATCAGAAAGTGACGAAGAGGTATACCCATCAGAATCATCATTATATTGTTTTCTTTCCATAACTTCCTCTTTCTCACGGCGGGAGGACTTCTTCCTATGCTTTTTTGACTTCTTATCTTTGGGATGGCGTTTACTTCGCTTCTTACGATCTTTAGATCGATGATGTTTCTTTCTATCCTTTTTATGATGATGCCTTGATCTCGATCGACTGCTACTACTTTCACTACGACTTTCACTTGAACTCCTATCACGATGACGACTTTTACTACTCTTCTTCTTATTTTTCTTATGCCGGCGTCTATCTCTATCTTCTCTACTAGAATCATTAGATCGTGATCTCGACCTAGAGTATGATCGAGACGTCCTCCTATCAACTTCACCTTCGTCATCGGATTCTACAACTTCCCATTGTCTTTTCCTATTTTGAACCTCTCGTCTATTACGCTCTCTTTCGTCCTCTTCACGTTGTTGACGTTTCCGACCGTCATCATCACTGTCGTCATTACCCATAATTGTTTTATGCTGTAGATTGAAGATTGGTTACATCAGCATATTATAATAATTTTATGAGAGTATATGTAATTGCAATTATCAATATAAACTTACTTCTGGAGCCTTGCGATTTGTCCAACCAATTACGAATCCTATACTGCTATTGTCGGGTCCTTTTGCTAATGATCTAGTGCCCCAAGTCATATAATATTATGACTATCTCTTACTACACCCTGTTATAGCAGCGCCTGACGACGTGACTAATATTTAGGATACCACAAACCTCGACACCAATAAATTTCAAGGCATTTGAGACTCATATGTACCAACCAATGTACTGAACAGAACACAAAGCACTGGTACCATTATATATTGCAAAACTGGGTATCAATATATTACAGTTTATGTCGTCTAATAATAACAAGCATCAAAATCGTCGTCGGCGTCGGCCAGCAGATGGGGATAATGATGATGAGCAACAATACACAACGAGTACTCACCAACATACATCCACAGCTTCTTCATCACAAAAATATCGAAGAAGACAGGCAGCAATATCACTAAACTCATTCTCATCGAAAAAGGGACATGATCGTGCACTACAGGAATATAAAAAGCGGAAAGAGACGAAATTTTTAGCTAATGCAAGTTTATTAAGAGAATATCAACGTGCTATGAAGCAGGAAGGATATGAGGTTGGTAAAGGTGCTAGTAGGAAACGTACTAATAATGATAATAATGCAGCTAATGATAGACCAAAAAGTGGTAAAAAGAGAAGAGGCAACAGTGATGATCAAGATGATGATGATAAACTCCAAACAATAGAAGTAGATGACGACGATACAAACATTAAAAACAAATCACGTCATAAGAAGAAACGTCATAAATCAGATCCATTAGCACAAGCACGACGTAAAGCAGAAGAACGTAAAGCACAACGCCTTGAATCAATGAACCAAAAGCAACAAAAGCAAGAATCTGAAGTTAAGAAACAACAAAATCGGAAAGTGCGTGCTAAGAAGATGATGCAAAGAACCAAGAGAGGTCAGCCTCTTATGAAAAACATAATCGGTGACTTGCTGGGTAAGATTAAGAGTGATGTCGATGGAGATCAAAGATGACATTGTGTCTATAGTATTAAAGTTGATGGGGAGAAGAATGATGAAATGGTGGGTTGCAGAGCTTTAGCTCTAAACAGAAGATAGACACAAGTCTGTCTATACTGTGTCATGCATCTACGGCAGTTTGACTTTTTAGATAGTATGATACGCACAAGACAATGCTACAAATAGAATGTTTAATTCGTTAGCTATCAATCTCGACATATATTGAATACTCCTACGTGCCATGAATTGGCGAAAATACATATACTATATCATTGAATGATATGTTTCATGCTAATCGGCGGCGAATATAGCTATCACCTGAGTAGCTATTTAATTACTCAATGTACTCTTCGTGTGTAGTGTTGGCTAGATGACCGGCGGGTGGCGCGCAGCAGCCGGGAGGAGGATACCTCAAGATCTCCGCGGGAATGAGTGCGTGGCTGGTACAATAATTAATGGAGGGGGGCTAGTATGAAGGAGAGTATAGTAGATTAGATTATTGCCAACACACTGATCATTGCCTAGAGAATATCAGACAGAAGAAGTCAGGTTTATACTCATAAAGTTTTTTTGATAAAGTCATTTCTTGCAAATATTAATACCTGAACTTTTACCTAAAATAATGGCAGACGATACAACAACAGAGAAACCCCAGGCTACTGATCAACAAGCTGATAATATCGGTAGCTCGATGAAGGATGATAATTCTAATATAGGAGCCTCCAAGGCCAGTACTGGCAGGAGAGTATCCCTCACAAGTAGTGTAAGAGAATCAGTACGTCGAATGTCTGCTAGATTTTCATTTGTAAGAGGTGGTCGTCAAACAGATGCATCAGTTGAAACATTACGGGGTACTTCAGGATCAGATTTTGAGGGATATGCCACAGTACATCGTGGTGATGGTGACGGCCTTATGAATGTGTTCGATGTATCCAACTTATTCTGCTGTTGTAAAGAGAAGGATGGATTATACTTCCTGTTAATTAAGGGATATCATTGCTTTGTATTTACGAATGATGAAGGTAAAGCACCGAAATATGCTATTGAATTGATGAACCGAAAGGCAACAATTCAACCAAGTCATGATAGTATTATCCCCAGTATACCCCATCCAGGTGCTAAAAATGATACCACTTATACTACAATTCACCTAGAAACTAATTTGGGCGATATTGAATATAAATTTACATTTGCCAATATGGATGATGATTTGGCATCTAAATTTTGCAATGCAGTGGCTGTGGCATCGAATATGGCATCTACAGAACAAGTTCGTAAGAGATTAGGTCACGAGGGATTATTAAATAAACGTTCAAGTGTGAAATTTGCACAAGCAATTGGAGCAGCCAAGGCGAAAGATCAACCAGATGCTCCAGTGGGTGCCGGAGAGGTCATGGCAGGCATGCCGTCTCCAGTAGGTTATTAAAAAACCGTGATGTGTGTATATATTTGTCTGATGTGAGTAGTGTGTTAATGAGTAGTGGAAGACAATGAAAATAAGGCATGCCAAGATAACTGTCTTCTACTGTTATGCCCTCAATTCATCAATAATACTTGTAGATTGCTGGTGCATTATCAATAGAATCATATCTGCCCCATCTACGAAACAGAACTTGTCTCCCCTCCCGCAGATATTTACAACATACATTTTGATCATAATATCATCAACCTCATGCCTTCTTCAACACAACCTGTGCTCCCTTCAAACCTGCCTCCTCCACAGTCTTTCCCAAATCATCAATTGTTGCAGGAGGATATCCACTAGTCAACACGTACGAATCACTCCCCGCTTGATCACCAATATGTTGTCCGAGCTCCAGCACAGGCGAATCTAAATTCACCTTAACAATAATACGCTTACCATTCAGTAACCTAATAGCAATTGATGTGGTTGGTCTAGATTCATCTACTGGTTGTGGTGTACCTGCATTATTTGGATCAATAACACCGGCCATTACCATAGGCCTTGCCGAGGCTGCTAATGATTGTCCTTCTCCTGAAAAAGATTGAAATTCAGATCCACCACCTCCACTTCCGCCACTACTACCATGTTTTTCAGGGTCATACTCTTCACCTCGTTTATCAACTAATCCAACTGCCACCTCACCATCACCACCAGCTTCCTCACTCAACTCACGTGGTATCATCCCACGTGCCAAAGCTGTAAGGAACTCGGAACTGTTAGGGTCATTTAATTGACGATATGGACCATCATCAACTGTAAATCCTGATCGGTACATGGTAATTGTTCGTCGTACTTCACCGCCACTTCCACCTCCGCTTCCACCACTAGCAGCTGTATCTGCATTGGCACGGTTAAAGATTGAATCACTTGCACTACTACTCTTCTTCTTATCGTCATTGCTTGGTAATACTGCTAATCCCGATCCACCTCCACGAGAATCAACACCACCTACAAATCTTTTCTCTGTATCATCTTCTGAGTCATCATTTGATGATTTATTATCGTGAAGCCCGTGTATGTTTGGCATTTAGTAAGTAGATAGAAAGATGAAGATGCTAAAAGAAGGAAGAAGTTATAGTGGAGGACAAAAAAATAAAAAAGAGCACAAGATGTGTTAGAATTAAACAACACACAAATATCAACAGCACAATATACTTAAACAACAGCATGGTATATTATTAGGATATAAAGCAACATACACTCACCAATATAGGTACGCTCAATCGGCAGTAGGTAAGTGGTTGTTAGGCCACAAAAGCTAACTTACTACGGGTCCACCGCCAATATAAAATTAATGTGAGGAATAATCATGTTACGGGCTCTTATCATTATGTATCCCTAGAGGAGAAGAGTAATGAATACATGTACGCCATTAATTCTCAAATATTCAATCTTAGACCTCAAGATGGAAGAACGTGCATTGAAAAATCAAAAGAGCAAAATAAGAAGATAGAGCAGGGTGGGCGGATGATGATATATACATAGTCCACATCATATAGTACACCGTATATACACAATGTCTCCTTCTTCTTTATCGGCTACTCCAGATGAGAGCAAAGTGGAAGCATTCAGAGGTGTGTTCGAGCAATCTTTATTGGATATTGCAAACCAAACGGGTGGAGTCTCTAACACCAAAGAACGATGTATCATACTAAGTGGAGGTGTTGATACTTGCGCTATAATGGCCGCTGCCAAGAAGCTTGGTATAAAGTTTGGCGGTGCACTAACTGTAGTTACATCAGACGAATCTCCAGATCTAGGTTTCTCTTCAGCTTGTGCAGCTGAGCATGGTCTTGAACATCATCATGTTGTTCGATTGACTGCTGATGAATTAGTGGATGATTATTTACCTGATATTATAGAGCTCCTTAAGAGATATGATGGAATGATTATCAGAAACAGTCTAGTTATTGCTGCAGTCTTTAAAAAGGCGAAACAACTTGGATTTAAGTATGCAGTAGTTGGAGATGGCGCTGATGAATTGTTCGGAGGATATAGCTTTTGTTGGAGACAGAAAGATGCTAAATTATGGAAAGAAAAGAGAGATGCAATGTGTGCCAAATGGACGTTTTCAACAGATGAATTAGGTAAGGAGAAGTAAGGGGCCAATTGTGCATAAGATATGGTGATGGTTTTGCAATTCCACTAACAATTACTAACTCCCTACACCCTCTCTTCTTGGTATGCTTGTGACATTGTGTGGAATTAACTTCTGGTTCCCTTAGCTGCAAAATATGACATTACTGCATACAGTCCGTATACAGCTGAGAGAACAGTGACGTGGGCATTAAGAAACACTCATCGAGAGGATTGTATAGATGTGAGACCAATCAGGTTGTTCTATGGAGGAGAATATAAAGATCACGAAACAGGTAAGGTTATCTTACGATTGGCATACGAAACAGTATCTTCATGGCGTCGTAAGGATCCAATAGAAGTGGGCAGTGGAGCGACAATCATTGGCAAAGATGAGTTCTGGTCTGAAAGGATATCAGATGAGGAACTTGCAACTGAGTCGGCAGCTCTTGCAAAAAGAGGATATATCATCAACTCAAAGGAGTATCTAGTGAATCATAGAATATGGGAGAAAATATTTGGTACTGATGGTGTTAAGTTAACTGATAAGAAGCGTCTTCCTTTGGGAGAAGGTTGTGCAGGTTGTTGCTTTGACATTGGGACAGAGAAGATGTTCTGTGATTTGTGTGGTGCCTATCCAGCTCAACGAGGCGTAAAGGTAGATGGGCCTTCGTATATCGGTGGAACTAAAACCGAGAAATAATGGAACACATACAAAGAATAACAATCTTAACTTAAATTGTCGAGCCTCCCACCAAACATCTGAGATAAAATGAACTCTCTCCAATAGTTCATTTATAATATCAATTCTCAAACACAAACAGATAGAACCTCAGTTTCACACTCTCTAATGAAACTTGATGACTTTTCTACACCAACCAATATGAGAAGAATGGCAACTCTAATGAGAAAGTCCATATGATATATATTTGGCGTTGCAGCAAATCACTCTTCTATTTCATCCTCGATGGAGTGTCTTTGCTGCTAGCTTTTAAAAACCCACCACTTGCAGTATTCCCAGACTTCTTTGCTTCCGCTTCCCTTCTTCTCTCTGCTGCCGACTTCTTTTGCTGCTGTTGCTCTTTATCTGGACTACTACCACTACTGCTTACTGGACTCCATACATCTTCTCCACTACTTCTACCACTTTTTGGAATTGATACTCGAATCTTCTCGCCCTCCTTTATTTTATAATCAATACCTTTAACCATACTACTGATACCCAACTTTGCATTCTGTTCTGTTTCTTTCTCTCTTCTTGAATCTTCTAATGCTGTATTGAAATCAAAAGCGTCATTTCGTTCGTTGAACGCTAATCCGACGTACATATGTCTACCTTCTGCATTTTGAATACGCAATACAAAGTACCGCGAACTGTCAATACATCGATCAATACCATTGCCGATATTGTTTTTACCATCTATATTATGCTTCACTGGGCATACTGCAAATATATTCTTCTGATTTTGTGCATCTACTAGTAGAACAGCAGTCTCGTCGCCTCTTTCTACAATTTTCAAAGTGCCTTGCCATACTTTATCTCGCCAGTCTGGAAGTAAGTTGCAAAAGAGGTAAACATACTTTTGTTAGTACAGACGAGTTGCAAAGACATCATGCACACTGAATATCATGAACTTTCCTGCGCCGCGCCACCCACCACTATCTGGCTTAGGTGGGAGTTTAAATATATGTGCATTAGTTATCTTAAGACGTACACGTTCGATTAATTCATCGGACGGTATACTATTAGGATCTGTAGCGTGAAAGACAGATTTGGGAGATGTAAACACCTGCTTTTTTGTATTGCTTGCTGTTGTCGTTGTTGTTGTATTATTATTCTCTACAACACTGGATAAAGTTGCTTTTGATCTAGCTGCAGCTCTTTTCAACATGTTTGGCTTCTCCTAACTATCCTATCCATTAATATTTGCAATTTGCATGCACCTACATTGTGATTCAAATCACCTATTCTCATAAATTACATACGAAAGATACGGTATGGGTATCCTTTCTTATGTCGTACTTGCCTTTTATTATTAGAACTTGCCACCAAGGTTGCCACACAATAAATGTAGTACGTAGTGGCAGAGAGTAATCCATATACCGTTCATACCATATTGTATTAATGAATACCTATACCAAAATATTCAGTTGAAAACAAATATGAATAAACAATCAACACATCCAGCAGAAGATCCTCCTGCTCGACGTCGACGGCGTCCATTGCAACATCTTCAAACACCGCTATCAACAATATCATCAGCGCACCAAACTCCAAAAAGTGCATCTTCATTACCTCAATGTCATTATTCAATGGCAGCATTATCTCCCCTTGTTGCAAATGAATCGCCGGCTGCTGAGGAATCAAAGAATGATGATGAGAACAATACATACTATCATAACAACAATCGTTCAAGTAAAACCACACCATCATTAGTATGTAAGCGATGGACTGATCAACAAAATATGTCACCACCAAACAAAAGCAACAAGAGTGGTGTAAGTGATAAAGAAAATATACAATATCAATATTCACCACAACTTCAGAATATCAAATCAAAGTTAATACAGAATAGGAAACTACGGAATGATAACATTCTTAGTATGCAGAGTAGATTAAGTCGATATAGTCAAGATGATGATGGCAATAGTAGTATATATGATAGTAGAAAGCGAGGAGATATGAGCAAAACAAATGACATACATAGAAACTTATCGAATACGACAATGAATGGTAAAAGGGAAAGGTCATATAGCAACACTGAAGAAGAAGGTAAAGATATTACAAAGCGTTACAAGATTAATTTAGCACCACGAATAGCAGTCAATAATAAACATACCAACGCTCCCATCAATGTAGTTCGATTTCAAACTCCAGGTACTACCGCCGACTCGATTATGAGTAAAGCTTTATTAACTGCTCGTAGTCAGATGCGTCATGATGCTGTACAGCAACAGCAGCATCGTCAAGAACAAAGTACCATCAAATTATCATCAAGGCAAGATAAGACGACACAAAAATGTTTACATAATGCATTACAAATTATGTATAGTAAAAGTTATGACTCATCATCAACCAGTAGTTGTGCAGGTGGTGGTGGCGCTACTAATGGTGATGGTAATAACAAATGTGTAGAAGGAAGTAGTAACGTCTCATCTTTGGCAGCAACTACATTACTCGATGATCCCTACTTAACTAAGTTGAATTCATTCAAAAGTCGTAGAAAATTAATATCTGATGCTTGTGATAATATATTAGATGATAGTACTAAGAGGAGTGAAGCGTCTTCAGGAGTTAGTCACAATTGGTTGAAAGTGGTACAAGATAGTAAGGATAAGTTGGATACATGTTCCTCTACTTTCTCAGTATCACCAATAACAAAGGAATCGTCAATTGTTTGTGAATCGTCACAACTTGGATCATTACAGGCTGATAAGTGCACAGAGTTGAAGAAAGATAGAGAAGATCAGTCTACATTCAATCAACAAGCTGCAAAGCCTTCACCAGCTAGAACTGTTGAAACACTGCCGACAGTAGGATCATACATTGGTTCTGTTGAAATAGATAGTGGTGGAAATGAACAACGAAAGCAGACACTACCAACAGCTGATAATGTTTGCATAGATCGGGTCGAAAGTGAGATGACTACGAGTAATGAATCGAGAAAAAACAGACTACTACAAGTATCCAACTCTCCTATCCCATGTGTCAAATCATCTCCAATGCCAAGTGTCGCCAATAGCTTTGCTCAGAGTATGGCCACAAATGCCACTGGTGACGATAGCGAGGATACTAATTTATTTGATATGTTACGGACTACATTCAACAAAGGCAATGAAAGCGATACTTCAGAAGAGAATGAAGAAGAAAAGGAAGTTCAGCTAAATGTGACTCCACATCGTCCTCGTCTAACTCCTATGTCAAGTAGACCTCCATTATCTCCAAAGCCACCAATTAATAGTACAAAGCAAATCAGTAAAATGGTATCAAAATCACAACAGCAAACTTCAATATCGAGTAGAACAACTCCCAAGACATCGCCAAAGATATACAGAGGTACACCGAATAGCAGTATGATGAGCGGCGATAGTATCCTTGATAGTAGTGTCGGTGATGCAACTCAAGATACTTCACATGATTCGACATGTCAGCAGCAACTTGAATATAGCTTTCTTGCTTCTGCTTTGGTAGCGACTAGCATGTTGGCCACACCCATCAAAGAGAGTGATGATGCATCTGAATCTATTCAAAGCGATTGTTCTTCGCCAGCAGTAGCAGCCAGGAGTAATGGTAAACATATACCTAATGCTCCACAGCAGAGTCCACTTCCACCTGGCCCAGCAGCAAAAACAACAAGTAAACGATCACATCAAGAGTTGAACTATTCCTCGACCGGTGCAACGTTATCATCCAATAAAGATCCATTATCATTGACATTTGACAATGAGTTTGACGAAGACAAGCCGAGAAAGAAGCAACGTACTATTA